>TARA_R110002126_G_scaffold79509_1_pt1 | contig 47080 bp, 42 predicted proteins | sample TARA_R110002126 | Tara Oceans TARA_R110002126 (sample SAMEA4397536) | marine metagenome | biome: Polar Biome; feature: [DCM] deep chlorophyll maximum layer (ENVO:01000326); material: water (ENVO:00002006), including particulate matter (ENVO:01000060) such as... | depth 30 m | reverse complement strand
CAAAGCATGCGGATATGAATTCATTACTTAGTGACAAGCGCTAGCAGCTGCAGAACATCGGAATTTTGCAGAAAATCAGAGAAGCAGGATAGGCAAATCGGGCTCCCGGCTTGCATTCGAAGACATGCTCAGTCTGCTTGAAATTGCACCGGCAGCCGGTTCGTCGAGACTTGCAAAAACGGCAGCGATGGCAAGGCAGAGCGCAAGAGCGCTTGCAACTCAAGCAGAGCGCGCCGCCTTCAACGCTGCCTTAAACGCGACCAAAGCGGGTGCAAGAAGTGGAATGGCCGTAGCTGTGATAACCAAAGATGGGAGGGTCTTCATAGGATACAGCAAAAATGCTGCTAAGCAACTTGGAAAAGCCAGGACGCCTAATGGTAGAATAAAAGACATGGCTGAAAGAGCACAACAAAAATTAGGTAGCGGCTGCGGCGGGGATTGCGGAGAAGTTGATGCCATTTCACAAGCCATCAAGGCTGGAGCCAATCTTTCCGGTGCAACCGTAAAAGCGGCACAAATAGGGGACAGAACATCGAAAGGGACAGGTTTTCTTCAGGCGGGTACACCCCGTGCCATGTGCGATTCCTGTGCCAATTGGGTTCCTGACCTCATAAAATAGGAGATAGCTTTGATTAACCACGAATATATTGACCTAATGGATGGTATAGTTAAACGTAATGTATGTCGTATGACTTTAATTACTCCAGAAATCATGAGGTTATTTTGTAAAAAAATTCATTTACAATCTGTTTTTGATTATTTTATAGATAGTAGAAACAGTATGATAGACTCTAAGACAATCAAAATTGCATTTGATGACGTAAACGATAGGTACCTGTCATATTTTCTTGAATTAGGAGGTGGTCATCTCATTCAGTTTTCTAAGCGTTTGTCTGATGATGAACAATTTGAAGAATTTTTGGCGGGAATATATGTCGCCATGGAAGAAATGGGCCTGCAGGCCGACACGATAGCGCAAATTTTTCTGCAAGCGGAAGCAAACATATCAACGGTAGGGGAGCAATAAGCGAGGTGTGGGTATTCACATAGTGGTGACAGTTCACTCAATCCCGAATTGTTCACCTCTGCCCATTGCGTAGCGACGGATTTGCCTGTTCTTCCATGCGCCGATCCAACATTGCAACATCCATCTTGATAGTGGGTCAGTTGCTTTCTCGTTTTTGTGTTTGACGATGTACCTCTCCATGAATCTGAACACCCGCAATAACCGATACTCCGCGCTGACTCGGATTACTGCAGGCCTGAAATATTTCCGTTTGTTCACAGTCCGATACCGGGGCCCCAGGTCAAATTACGGGTGCCCGATGACGCAAAGATTCCTGCGCACATTTCATCCAGCAACACTGCCGTTTGCCAGCACCGCGCCGCTTCATCATTCCATCTGATCAATCCAGGCCTCCAGCATGGTGACAGCTTCACTGTGGACCAGGGAGCGTCCGAGTTCCGGCATCATGATGCCGGGGTCTTGGCTTTTCATGCGGAAGATGAGGATGGAGCTTGTCGCTTTGCCGGGGTCGATGTCATAGGTGTAGCCGCCTGAGCCGCGACCGGCAGCGACGGGGCGCTTGCGGTGGCCCCAGCGCCGCTTGTCGCTTTCTCCAAAGGTCAGGACCAGGCCGGAATTGCTGGCCGGGCCCTCCAGGCGGTGGCAATGGGCGCAATTGATATCGAGATAGGATCTTGCCCGCCGGTCAATCGGCTCAGAGGTGTCCTGCCAATTGGCCGCACGCGGGGCATCCTGTGGCCGGGGCGCAGCAGACAGGATTTGTCTCTTGCTCCAGGCCAGCAGCTGGTTATCCACGCCCTCGCGGTAGACATAATCCCGATTGAGATGGCGCGCAGCGGGGCCGATGGGGGTGATGGTCTTGCCAAGCGCGTGGCATCCCTTGCACTGATTGGCGTTGGGCACGGCATAGTCTATCTCCAGCGGCCCGCCATCCAGGCCTATGGTCTCGATGTGCAATCGCTTGCCGGCCAGTTTGAGCCTCGCGTCACGCATGTCGTCGTTCCAGACATAGGCCCAGGCTTTCCAGCCGTCGGGCTGGCGGATCAGCAGGCGGGTCTCAATCAGCCGGACGTCTTTTTGGGGCGCACGCAGATCGGCCGGATAGGCGAATGTCTTGATGAGCGCGGAGCCGACGGGGAAGTCGAACACCTCAGGGTCGGCATAGGCAGCGGTCTTGCCCAGTGGAACATGGACGAAACGGAACTTGGACGCGTAGTCGGAAAAGAGCGGCGTGACCAGATCATAGGGCAGGACCCCGTCAACGGGAATTTGCGCCGGCCCATCGGAAAACAGATTGTATTCCGACAGAAGCCGCGCCGGCTTTTCATTCAACAGCGCCGCTTCATTCACACCGGCGGCAAGGGACCGGGCGCCGGGCAGGCACAAAGCCAAGAGGCACAGCAGCAGGGAAACGCGCATGGCTCTCATCAATTGGCCCTGTTGCATGGTTTTCGGCCTTCACGCATTGTTTGAGTTGCCGGGTTTCAATTGTTGGTTTTCAATTGCCGGGTTTCAGTTGTGGCAAGGTCACGGCCTTGGGTTCAGGCAGCGTCCCGGCATAGTCGGCGATGGCGCGGTCCGGCGATGCGCCCCAGGGATAGAGCGTGTTCTGGATCATTTTCAGATTGGCGAAGGTGGTGCCTTCCGGCTCCTGGATGTAGATCCTGTCCTCTGCCGACGTCCAGGTCACCCATTCGGTCAGCGGCACGACGCCATCCCAGACGATATCGGGAACCGGCGTGCCGGTGACATTGCTGATGATGTCCCCGACGTCGCCAGCCGGTCGTGCGCCACCCTCTTCATAGATATTCTGGCGCACCATCACGGCGCGGGGATGGGGGATATAATTGTCATCGTCAAAATCATTCGGATAGGTGGCAATGAGAACATGGACGGTGTCATTGTTCTTCAAGGTGTTTGCGAAAACATGCACATTGCGGTTGGCCATTACCATGATGCCGGTGCCTCTGCCGACCATGCCCAAGATATTGCCCGCCGGTGCAAAATTGTCGGTGTCATTGTCGACAACCCTGTTGTCGAATACCCGAACCGAATGGCCGCCCATAACGGGCAGGTTGGGCAGGTCGAAAACCAGAATGCCGCCCGTATTGTGTGTCACCGTGTTGCCGTAGACATCGGCATATTTGCTGTTTTCAATCTCGATGCCCGCCACATTATAGGCGGCGGTCGAGTTTCGCACGATGATATTTTCGCTTTGCCCCACATAGATGCCGGCATCAGAGGCGCCGCGCACGACACAGTCTTCGATCAGGACATTTTTTGATTCCACCGGGTAAATGCCATAGGCGCCGTTTGTTTCATCGGGACCGCCGGTCCACTCCACCCGGATACGCCGATAGGTGATCTGGTCAGCGGCCTTCGACTTGATGCCGTCGCCCTTGCTGTTTTCAACCGCAAAATCCTCCAGAATCACATTGTCAGACGTAATGAGAAAACCTTCGCCGCCGCCTTTCTGGCCGTCGAAGGAGAGGATGGTCTGATCCATACCGACGCCACGGATGGTGATATCGGCAATATCAAGCGACAGCCCGTCGATGATTTCAAAACGGCCCTCGGCCAGATTGATCGTGCTGCCGGGTTCGGCTGTAATCAGCGCTTCCTGCAGTTGCTCGGCCGCATCCGGCCCCGGCAGGACGGTGACGCTATCGGCGGCCATGACGGCCGTGCCAAAAGTCAAAACAACCAGCAATATCCCGACGCGCTGCGCTGATTTCCTCATCGACTTATCCTCCCCGAAAAGTCTGTTTTCATTCTTCCAATGATCGAACCATAGCACCCAATTTTGCTGCTATCAATTAACATGAATATTATTCAGATTTATGTCAGACTATTGTCCTGAAGAGACCATGGACAGACAGGCGACGGCGAGATGCAGACAGATCAAACACGGCGACAACCCCGACAGAAACGCGCTGTTGAGAAAGTCAGCCGGATCCTTGATGCCGTGGAGACGCTGGTCTCCCGGCATGGGGTGGACGCTTTGACCACCACGCAAGTTGCTCATGAGGCCGGCTATGCGGTCGGTACCATCTACCAATATTTTGGCAACCGTACCGCACTGCTGATTGCAGCCCACGATCGAATGCTGGAGCGCCTGACGGGCCAGTTGGCCGGTGAGGCGGATCGGGTGCTGGCAGACCATAGCGATGATCCGATCGCCGCACTGGTTGAGACCTATATCGAAAGTGCACGTTCGCAGCCCGGCTATTTGTCCCTTTTGAAATTTGTTTCCCTGAACAAATCAACCGGCGACCATGAGGCGGCGACGGATGCATTTGCCGGAGACCTGATCAGCAGCATCGTGCGCGCAGAGATCCCCCATATTGATGCCTTGCAAATGCGCATTACCCGCACCGTGGTGGTGGGCCTGATTTCCGTGCTCGTTGATGTCGTTCTGCTGGAGAGTGACGAAAATTTGCGTCAATCCTATCAGGCAGAACTTGTCGCCCATTGCACCTTTGCCCTGCAAAGGGCGGCTCGGCAGAGCGCCTGATCGCCGCCGACCTGATCGCTTTGGCCCTGTCTGCGGCCGGCTTGCAAAATGCTGCGATCTCATGCAAACCGAACGGATGATAGAAAAGGGTTGAATATGCTGCGATCAGTTGATCATTGTGTCCTGCCGACGGCTGATCTCGCCGTGGCCAGAAGGCGCCTCACCGAACTTGGTTTCACCGTTGCCGCCGAGGCCCGGCATCCCTTCGGAACCGAGAATGCCTGCGTCTTCTTTTCCGACGGCACATTTCTGGAGCCCCTGGCCATAGCCGAAAGGGAGATCTGCGAACATGCGGCGCGCAATGGCAATGTCTTTGTCAACCGTGATCAGGCCTACCGCTTCCGCCGCGGTGACGAGGGATTTTCGGCGCTGGTCATGGGCACGGAGAATGCTGCCGAAGACCGGCTGCAATTCGAACGTGACGGCATCAGCGCAGGTTTGAACCTGGAATTTTCCCGTCCCTTTGAAACGCCTGCGGGCGAGAAGGCGATTGCCGGTTTCGAACTGGCCTTTGCGGCAGATCTGCGGGCGCCGGATGTGTTTTTCTTCACCTGCCAGAAAAAGAAGGCCCCAGGCCTCGACAAATCCGCATTGGAACAGCACGCCAATGGTGTCCTTGGCATCAAGCAGATCGTGATGTCCGAGCAAAACCCCAGTGATTTCCAGTACCTGCTGCAGCAGGTCGTCAATCAGCGGGAGGTCAACGCTCATTCTTTCGGCATTGACCTGGCCTCCGGCAATGCCGAAATCACCGTGCTGAATGCGGCCGGTCTCGAAGGCTATTTTGGTGTGCATGGCGGAACCCACGCCCGTGGCCTGCGGCTGCGCGGCATTGTTTTTGCCGTCGCGGATCTTTCACGGGTGGAAGAGCAATTCAAGCAGGCAGAAGTGGATTATGCCTCAGTCGGCGGCAAGTTGGTTGTCGGCGCAGGAGAAGGCCAGGGTGCCTTTTTCGCCTTTGATACGCCTTAAGTCGCTTTCCTTGTTTTATGTCTCCACAGGCCGAATGCCAGGCAGACAAGCGACAGGATGAGCGCAGCCATGATGGCCATGGCCGTAAGGGAAAGATGGTGCAAAAGCTGCGGCAGGACGGCAATGTCCTTGCCAAAATGGTAGGCCAGGCTTGTCCAAAGGCCGACCCAAAGGGCTGCACCGACGGCATTGGCGATCAGAAATTTCAACCAGTGCATGCCGGCCGTTCCTGCGGCAATGCCGTTCAACTGGCGCAGAACCACAACAAAACGGGCAAGGGCAACGATGAGCGAGCCGTGTTTTTGCAGGACATTTTCCACCTGCAGCAGCCGTTCATGGGTTATGCCGATACGGCTGCCATAATGGACGATGACGGGCCGCCCCAGCTTGCGACCGATGAGGTAGCCGACATTGTCGCCCAACACAGCCGCCGCAAAACAGGTTGCGGCCACGGAATAGATGTTCAACTGCCCCAGCGCCGCCAATCCGGATGCGGCGATGACCAATGTCTCGCCGGGCAGGGGCATCCCCAATGCTTCCAGAAAGACATCAAAGAACAGGCCGGTCATGCCGTATTTGTGAATCAAAGGCTCTATCTGGGTGAAAAATGACAGCATGGTTTCCGGTCTCTTCACAGGGAATGCAGGACGAATCATGTGCAATGCGCAACCATCGGCCCAAACGCGCCAGACCTTGTTACCATTGCTTTGTCGATCGCGGCAATTTTTACAGGATTGCCGCCCGGAACAGATTGAAAACGCGGTGCAAAAGCCCTTGCCTTTTTGATCATGCAGGACAAAGGCAAATCAACCAAGACGGGCACACAACATTGCGTTTTTTCCCGGTTGGCCTAAAAGGTTTTGCAAAACCTCTTTTCCGCTTCAAAAGGACCCTTGGACATGACTGCTATCGTCGACATTATTGGCCGTGAAATTCTGGACAGCCGCGGCAATCCGACCGTCGAGGTCGATATCGTGCTTGAAGATGGCTCCTTCGGGCGCGCGGCGGTTCCCTCCGGTGCGAGCACAGGCGCCCATGAGGCGGTGGAATTGCGCGATGGCGGCCCGCGCTATCTGGGCAAGGGCGTGCAAGGGGCCATCGACGCGGTCAATGGCCCGATTTTCGAGGCCATTGGCGGCCTGGATGCGGAAAACCAGATCCACATTGACCAGATCATGATCGAACTTGACGGCACGCCCAACAAGGCAAAACTGGGCGCCAATGCGATCCTCGGTGTGTCCCTGGCGATTGCGAAAGCCTCGGCGGAAGCTGCCGGGCTGCCTCTTTACCGCTATGTCGGTGGTCCCAATGCCCATGTGCTTCCCGTTCCGATGATGAACATCATCAATGGCGGCGAACATGCCGATAATCCGATCGATTTTCAGGAATTCATGATCATGCCGGTTGGCGCTGCATCCATCCGCGATGCCGTGCGGATGGGCTCGGAAGTCTTTCACACGCTGAAAAAGGAACTGGCGGCACAGGGACACAATACCAATGTCGGCGACGAGGGCGGATTTGCACCGAACATTGCAAGCGCACCTGCTGCGCTGGATTTCATCATGCAGTCGATCGAGAAGGCCGGTTACAGGCCGGGTGAAGACATGTTCCTGGCCCTTGATTGTGCCGCAACCGAATTCTTCAAGAATGGTCTATACGTCCTGGAAGGCGAAGGGCGCAGTCTGGAACCGGGCGCCATGGCGGAATATCTGGCAGAGCTTGTCGCAAAATATCCGATCATATCCGTCGAAGACGGCATGGCGGAAGATGACTGGGATGGCTGGAAGGTCCTGACAGATCTGACGGGTGACAAATGCCAGCTGGTCGGCGACGACCTGTTTGTCACCAATACCGCGCGTTTGCGAGACGGTATCAAGATGGGTGTCGCCAATTCGATCCTGGTCAAGGTCAACCAGATCGGCACGTTGAGCGAAACCCTGGATGCTGTCGAAACGGCACACAGGGCAGGCTATACGGCTGTCATGTCGCACCGGTCCGGCGAAACGGAAGATGCAACAATTGCCGACCTGGCGGTTGCCACAAATTGCGGACAGATCAAGACGGGTTCGCTAGCGCGTTCCGACCGGTTGGCGAAATACAATCAGCTCATGCGCATCGAGGAAGAATTGGGCCTTCAGGCAGCCTATGCCGGTCGCGGCATATTGAAGGACTGAAGTCCATACAGGATTTCGAACTGAACAATTTACATTCGCCCCTGCATCCAGATGAATTCAGGGGCGAATGTGTTTCAAAGCGCGCGAAACGGGATTTCGATAACCGGATATTAAATATGTTGCACGATAAAGGGTTAGCCGAGCCCTGTATCCAGCAAAACCTGCTGATCTTGAGCGCGGTGGTGTTCGCGTACCAAAGCAGCTTCATCCATGTCGACACGGCAGAAAAAGATCAGAAATACCGGACGTTTGATCGTTCCCACAATTGCCATTGCCTTTATCAGCTATTTCGGATTTCATGCGATTAATGGTGATCGCGGCATGAATGCGAAGCAGCGATTTGTGGTGCGCAAAGCGTCGCTTGAGCTGGAATTGGCAACTCTGGTGAAAGAGCGCACGATTCTGCAGCAGCAGGTTCAGCTTCTGCCTCAGGGCGGGCCAGTGGTGCGTGATATGCTGGATGAGCGAGCCCGTGAGGCGTTAAGTCTTTCCCGGCCCAACGAGATTGTAATTTTCGACGAGAACTGATATTAACCGTTAATCGGTTAATTGTGGTATTATCGAATAAAAACAATTCCCTAGAATTCAGATAAGCTATGCATTATTGGCCTTGCTGCGGACAATGCTATTCCGTAAACTGGTGACAGATGTCATTCAGGGAGGACTCCATGGCTCCGCGTAAAAGTGCAGCGTCACCCAGCCGTTCCGGGGCTGCGAAAACAACGAAAACCCGAAGTGCCAAAACGGCCAAGCCGGTCATTGGGACCGAGATTGCCGAGTTTGATCGCGATCAGGAAATTGCCGCCTACCGCGAGATGCTGCTGATCCGCAGATTTGAAGAAAAGGCCGGCCAACTCTATGGCATGGGCTTCATCGGCGGTTTTTGCCATCTCTATATCGGACAGGAAGCAGTCGTCTCGGGTATCAAGCTTGCCATGAAGGACGGCGATCAGATGATCACCGCCTATCGTGATCACGGGCACATGCTGGCCTGCGGCATGACCCCGCGCGGCGTCATGGCCGAATTGACCGGGCGCCAGAGTGGCTACTCCCACGGCAAGGGCGGCTCCATGCACATGTTCTCCAAGGAAAAGCATTTCTACGGCGGCCACGGTATTGTCGGTGCACAGGTGTCGTTGGGGACGGGTCTGGGTTTTGCCAATCGCTATAGAGATAATGGCAATGTCAGCGTTGTTTTCTATGGTGACGGCGCGTCCAACCAGGGCCAGGTCTATGAGAGTTTCAACATGGCTGAGCTTTGGGACTTGCCGGTCGTCTATATCGTTGAGAACAACCGCTATGCCATGGGAACATCGGTTTCCCGGGCATCGGCTCAGACGGATTTTTCCCAGCGCGGTGTCTCCTTCAACATCCCCGGCCATCAGGTTGATGGCATGGATGTGCGCGCCGTCAAGGCCGCAGCCGAAGCTGCCCTGGAACACAGCCGCAGCGGCAAGGGACCCATCATCCTTGAAATGCTGACCTATCGCTATCGCGGCCACTCGATGTCGGATCCTGCGAAATACCGCAGCAAGGATGAAGTCCAGAAAATGCGCTCCGAGCATGACCCCATCGAACAGGTGAAAGTGCGGCTTCTGGAAAATGGCTGGGCGAGTGAAGATGAGCTCAAGGCCATTGACAAGAGTGTCCGCGAGATTGTTGCTGACAGCGCAGAATATGCACAAAACGAGCCGGAGCCAGATCCTTCGGAACTCTATACGGACATAGTCCTTTAAGGTCGGGGGAGATCACATGCCTATTGATATTCTTATGCCAGCCCTCTCGCCCACCATGGAAGAGGGAACATTGTCCAAATGGCTGAAAAAGGAAGGTGACCAGGTCACCGCCGGCGACGTCATTGCGGAAATAGAGACAGACAAGGCGACGATGGAAGTCGAAGCCGTGGATGAAGGCACCATCGGCAAGCTCGTCGTGCCCGAGGGCAGCGAAGGGGTCAAGGTCAATGCGGTGATTGCCGTATTGCTGACCGAGGGTGAAAGCGCAGATGCAATCGGCTCCGAAACGCCGGCCGCACAGCCCAAATCGTCCGAACCTGCAAGTGCCCCTGCGGATTCTCAGCCTGCTTCAGCTGCCGTGCCCGCAGCGCCGGTTGCAGCCTCCGTGCCTTCCGACCCGGATATTCCGGAAGGGACAGAAATGGTCCCGACCACCGTGCGCGAAGCCCTTCGTGACGCGATGGCAGAGGAAATGCGCGCTGACGGCGACGTCTTCATCATGGGTGAGGAAGTTGCCGAATATCAGGGTGCCTACAAGATAACCCAGGGCCTGCTTCAGGAGTTTGGCGCGCGCCGCGTGGTTGATACGCCGATCACCGAGCATGGTTTTGCGGGCGTCGGCGTGGGCGCCGCCATGGCAGGACTGAAGCCGATTGTCGAATTCATGACCTTCAACTTTGCCATGCAGGCGATGGACCAGATCATCAATTCCGCCGCCAAGACCCATTATATGTCCGGCGGCCAGATGTCTGCTCCAATCGTGTTTCGCGGTCCCAATGGAGCGGCGGCACGGGTCGGCGCACAGCATTCCCAGTGTTTTGCCGCCTGGTACAGCCATATCCCAGGCCTGACGGTCATTGCACCCTACGGCGCAGCCGACGCAAAGGGCCTGCTGAAAGCGGCCATTCGCAGCCCCAATCCGGTTATCTTCCTGGAAAACGAAATCCTCTACGGACACACATTTGATGTGCCCAAAATGGATGATTTTGTCCTGCCGATCGGCAAGGCGCGGGTTCACCGCGCCGGCAAGGACGTCACGATCGTTTCCTTCGGCATCGGCATGAATTATGCCGTGAAGGCAGCGGACGAACTGGCAGGAATGGGCATCGATGCCGAGATCATCGATTTGCGTACCATAAGGCCGATGGACCTGCCGACGATCATTGAATCGGTCAGGAAAACCGGTCGATTGGTCACCGTGGAGGAAGGCTTTCCGCAAAGTTCCGTTGGAACAGAAATCGCCGCACGCGTGATGCAGCAGGCATTCGACTATCTCGACGCACCGGTCTTGACCGTTGCCGGCAAGGATGTGCCGATGCCCTATGCCGCCAATCTGGAGAAGCTGGCATTGCCAAATGTAGACGAAGTGATCGCTGCGGTTAAAGCCGTAACCTATACGGCTTAAGGGGAGGGTATCAGAATGCCAATTCATATCACCATGCCAGCGCTTTCCCCGACGATGGAGGAAGGCAATCTGTCAAAATGGCTGGTCAAGGAGGGCGACAGTGTCGCTCCCGGAGACGTCATTGCCGAAATCGAAACCGACAAGGCGACCATGGAAGTCGAGGCTGTGGATGAGGGCGTTGTCGCCAAGATCCTGGTTCCGGAGGGAACGGAAGGCGTCAAGGTCAACGCCTTGATCGCTATTCTTGCTGCAGAGGGCGAAGATGTATCGGCCGCGGCTGCGGATACGGGCAGCGCCGAAACAGCATCGGCGGAAACGCCTGCGCCGGTCGCTTCACCGACACCTTCCGAGGCCCCACCAGCGCCCGCGCCTGCTGCTGCGCAATCAGATGCGCCGGATAGATCGCGCTCTGAGGGTTCGCGCATATTCTCCTCACCACTCGCCCGGCGTCTTGCTGCGGAAGCGGGTATTGATCTTGCATCGGTGAGCGGCTCCGGGCCGCATGGCCGGGTGGTAAAACGCGATATTGAAGCCGCTGTCGCCAATGCGGAAACAGCAACTGGCAAGGTGGCTCCGGCAACCGCGGCCGCTGCTGCGCCGGTCGCGAGTGCGCCGTCGGATGAGCAAACTCTCAAACTGTTTGAAGAAGGATCCTACGATCTGATTCCGCATGATGGCATGCGCAAGACAATCGCCAAACGTCTGGTGGAATCAAAACAGACAGTGCCGCATTTCTACCTCACGGTTGACTGTGATCTGGACGATCTGCTGGCCCTACGCGCGCAGATCAATGGCTCAGCGCCGATGGTCGACGGCAAGCCGATCTTCAAATTGTCAGTCAATGACTTTGTCATCAAGGCAATGGCCCTGGCCCTGCGTGATGTTCCCGATGCCAACGCCTCCTGGACCTCCAGCAATATGGTGCGTCACCACCATTCGGATGTCGGGGTTGCGGTTTCCATACCGGGCGGCCTGATCACACCGATCGTGCGCAAGGCTGAATTGAAAACACTCTCGGTCATCTCAAACGAAATGAAGGATATGGCCGCACGGGCGCGCGAGCGCAAATTGCAACCGCAGGAATATCAGGGCGGAACCACCGCCGTATCCAACCTGGGCATGTTTGGCATCCGGAATTTTTCCGCCGTTATCAATCCGCCCCATGCCACTATTCTTGCCGTGGGCGCCGGAGAGCAGCGTCCTGTTGTCAAGGATGGTGCCCTGGCCATTGCAACAATCATGTCGGTAACCCTGTCAACGGATCATCGTGCGGTTGATGGTGCGCTTGGGGCCCAGCTTCTGGGTGCTTTCAAGGGCTACATCGAAAAACCGATCGGCATGTTGGTCTAGATCCAGCTGTTGACAGCCAGTTCACAAGGAGGATGCGGATATGACACATCAGTTTGACAGCAATGACGTCACGGCTGTTCTGGCAAGACTCAAGCGGGCCTGGGGCTGGCTGGTGGCTTTCGGGATCATATCCATTATTGGCGGCTTTTTGTCCTTTTCCAATCCACTGGGCGCAACCATCACGGTTGACTATCTGGTGGCGATATTTTTCCTGGTGCTTGGCGCAGCGCAAATTGCGCAGGCCTCCACCTATCGCAACTGGGGCGGCTTCCTGTGGACCGTTGCAGTTGGTGCGCTGACCATATTGGTCGGGGCGGTGATGATCAAAAACCCGATAGAAGGTGCGGCCTCGCTGACCCTTCTTGTTGCCTTTTTGCTTTTCCTTCTGGGTGGCGCAAAAATCGCCTATGCATTTGCCATGAAGCCCATAACAGGATGGATCTGGGTTCTCATTTCCGGACTGTTGTCCATCGTTCTGGGCGCCGCCATTTTTGGTAATTTCCCATGGGCGGCAGGCACAGTTCTGGGGCTGTTTCTGGGTGTCGAACTGACTTTTAATGGTGTTGCCTTGCTGCTGACAGGACTTGCCTTGCGCAACAGCTGAACGGCCTGCAGACGAACAGGGCATGGAACATGCCGCTATCAGGAGACGAGACGTGTCAAATATCTACGATGTCATCATCATCGGCTCTGGTCCCGGCGGCTATGTGGCTGCCGTGCGGGCCGCACAGCTTGGATTGAAAACTGCTATTGTCGAGCGCGAGCATCTGGGCGGCATCTGTCTCAACTGGGGATGCGTGCCGACCAAGGCGCTGCTGCGTTCAGCCGAAATACTGCATTTTTCCCAAAACGCAGAAAGCTACGGCCTGAAGCTGGAAGGCAAGATGACGGCAGATATTGGCGCCGTCGTGGATCGCTCCAGAGGTGTATCGCTTCGCCTGAATTCCGGTGTCGGTTTTTTGATGAAAAAGAACAAGATCGATGTGATCTGGGGTGAAGCGCAGATCAGCAAACCGGCAAAGGCTGGCGCGCCGGCTGAAATCGTGGTGAAGAAATCCTCGCGCAAGGCGATGGAACCGCAACCGCCAGCGCCGAAGAATACCTTGGGTGAGGGAACCTATCAGGGCAAGAACATCATTGTCGCCACCGGTGCGCGGCCGCGTGTCCTGCCAGGAATCGAGCCGGACGGAAAGCTGATCTGGACCTATTTCGAGGCCATGGTGCCAAAGGCACAACCAAAATCCATGGTGGTCATGGGATCGGGCGCCATCGGGATCGAATTTGCCAGTTTTTACAATGCTCTGGGCGTTGATGTCACGGTCGTGGAAATGATGGAAAACATCATGCCGGTCGAGGATGTCGAAATTTCCGGTCTTGCTCGCAAGGCGCTGGAAAAACACGGACTCAAGTTCATCACGCAAGCCAAGGTGACAAAGGTCGAAAAAGGCTCGGACAGTGTAACTGCACATGTTGAAACCAAGGACGGCAAGACCCAATTGATAAAGGCGGATCGGCTGATATCCGCGGTGGGTGTCCAGGGCAATGTGGAGAATCTCGGACTTGAGACACTGGGTGTGAAAACCGAACGGGGCTGTATCGTCATTGATGGATACGGCAAGACCAATGTCGAAGGCATCTATGCCATCGGTGATGTTGCCGGCCCTCCGATGCTGGCGCATAAGGCGGAGCATGAAGGCGTCGTCTGTGTGGAAAAAATCGCCGGTGTTCCGGGTGTTCATGCAACCAACAAGGCGATGATACCGGGATGTACCTATTGCGACCCGCAGGTTGCCAGCGTCGGTCTCACCGAGGCCAAGGCAAAGGAAGCCGGACGTGATATACGTGTCGGGCGTTTTCAGTTCGGCGCCAACGGCAAGGCCATTGCGCTTGGAGAAGACAAGGGACTGGTCAAGACTATCTTTGACCGCAAGACCGGCGAACTGCTGGGTGCTCACATGATCGGGGCGGAAGTGACGGAACTGATCCAGGGCTTTGTAGTTGCCATGAATCTGGAGACGACGGAAGAAGAATTGATGCATACGGTGTTCCCGCACCCAACACTTTCGGAAATGATGAAGGAAAGTGTGCTTGACGCTTACGGCCGTGCACTGAATGCTTAAGTCTGCGGCCTTTGTGCCGCTTCAACCGGAACAGAGGTATTTTTAATGGGTATTCTCGGACTTCTTCTTATCGGATTGCTGGCCGGTTTCATTGCTGAAAAGGTCATGAAACGCAATCACGGGCTGATCAAGAACCTTGCGGTTGGTGTGATTGGCTCTTTCGTCGGCGGATTTCTCGCCAATAGCCTGGGCATTGTTTTTTATGGCTTCGCCGGCAATCTGATTGTCGCCACTGTTGGCGCTATCGTCGTCCTTTGGCTGTTTGCACTGCTGTCCGGCCGCTGACTGTCAAAAGCATAAAGGGACCAATTCATGGTCACAGTTCTTGATACGGTCTCATCCGAGACCAAACGCGTGCGCCATCCCGAAAAGGCGCATCGTCCTGACAATGAGGTGCTGCGCAAGCCGGACTGGATAAGGGTCAAGGCTCCCACATCCGCGGGCTACAAAGAAACCCGCGAAATCGTCAAGAGCAACAATCTTGTCACCGTGTGCGAGGAAGCCGGCTGCCCGAATATCGGCAGTTGCTGGCAGCAGAAACACGCCAGTTTCATGATCATGGGTGAGATTTGTACCCGTGCCTGTGCCTTTTGCAATGTATCGACCGGCAGGCCGACGGCGCTTGATGTCAATGAACCGGAAAATGTTGCCCGTGCGGTTTTCCAGATGGGGCTCAAACATGTTGTGGTGACCTCGGTGGATCGTGATGATCTTGCCGATGGCGGTGCGCAGCATTTTGTCGAGACGATCACCGCCATTCGTGAGGCCTCGCCGCAAACGACAATCGAGATTCTGACACCGGATTTCCTGCGCAAGGACGGCGCTTTGGAAAAGGTCGTCAGCGCCAGACCCGATGTCTTCAACCACAATCTGGAAACCGTCCCGTCCAACTATCTGACGGTCCGCCCCGGCGCGCGGTATTTTCACTCGATCAGGCTGCTGCAACGGGTCAAGGAACTTGATCCGAATATGTTCACCAAATCGGGCATCATGGTCGGACTGGGTGAGGAGCGGAACGAGGTTCTGCAACTGATGGATGATCTACGCGTTGCCGAGGTTGATTTCCTGACCATGGGGCAATATTTGCAACCTACGAAAAAACATCATGCGGTGATGAAATTTGTCACCCCGGATGAATTCAAATCCTATGAGACCATTGCCTATTCGAAGGGCTTTCTGATGGTATCGGCCAGTCCGCTGACGCGTTCCTCGCATCATGCGGGAGATGATTTTGCAAAACTGCAGGCGGCCAGGGTTGCCCGGTCCGGACACTGAACATGAGCGCGACCGCATTGACACCCCATGCCTAAATTTGACACGACCCGTATCGTTGCCCACAGGCCGGATCAGATGTTTGACCTGGTGGCCAATATTGAAAAATATCCGGAATTCCTGCCGCTGTGCGAGGACCTGAAAATCCGCTCAAGAAAAGAGCGCGGGGATGTGGTGCTGCTGGTTGCGGACATGACCATCGGCTACAAGGCCATTCGCGAGACCTTCACCAGCCAGGTGCTGCTGAAACCGACCGAGTCCATCATCGATGTCAAATACCTCGACGGACCCTTCCGATATCTCAACAACCGCTGGACATTCTCGGAGCAGCCCGATGGCGGTTGCACGGTTTCGTTTTTTATCGACTACGAGTTCAAGAGCCGCATGCTTGGCATTGTCATGGGCACCATGTTTGATCGGGCATTTCGCATGTTTGCCGAGGCTTTTGAAAAACGCGCCGACACGATTTACGGCAAGAAATCGGCCTGACCGGGTCCAAACGTAAACCTGCCTTCAGCACCAGATCAAAATGTGTCCGCTTCCTTGAGAAGCGCCTTGAGCGCGGCAAAAACAGTCGCCTGACGCACAGCCGAACGACCAATGTCACCAAAGAGCAGTTCGCTGTGAACAGTCTCACCATCCGATCGTGCCACAGCCATGTGGACCAGACCGACAGGTTTGAGCTCAGAGCCACCGCCGGGGCCGGCAATGCCGGTGACCGAGACAGTCAGATCGGCATTTGAGCGGGCGAGGGCACCTTCGGCCATTTCGATGGCTGTCTGCTGCGAGACCGCACCGAAGGATGTCAGCGTTTCCTCTGATACGCCGATCATCTCCTGTTTGGCCTCATTGGAATAGGTGACAAACCCGCGATCGAGAACCGCTGACGAGCCGGCAATCTGCGTGATGGCGGCCGCGATCAAACCGCCTGTGCAGGATTCTGCGGTTGCAATCATCTTTTCCTTTTGTGTCATCTGGGTCACCAGCGCCTGGGCCAGATCCTCGAGGTCAGTCATGGGCATTCTCCTGATAGACGACAGTGGCCGTTGCAATTGCCGCTATGCCTTCACCACGGCCGATAAAACCGATCTTTTCATTGGTTGTTGCCTTGACCGAACACCGTTGCAGGTCGATGGCCAGAAGATCGGAAAGAATTTGTCGCATGGCGGTACGATGCGGTCCGATTTTTGGTGCTTCACAAATGAGGGTTATGTCGGCATTCGTGATTGTACCACCAAGAAAGCGCACCAATTCCACCGCATGGGCAAGAAACAAGCGGGAATCAGCTCCCTTCCATTGCGGGTCGGATGGTGGAAAATGATCGCCTATATCTCCCTGGCCGCAGGTGCCGAGAAGCGCGTCCGTCAGGGCATGCAAGGCAACATCCGCATCGGAATGACCGGAAAGCGCCTGATCATGCGGGATGGTGTGACCACAAAGGACTACCGAATCGCCGTCCACCAGCGCATGAACATCATACCCCGAACCCGTGCGCACATCCGGCAGATCATTCAATCCGCCATTCAATCGTGTCAATTTGTCATCCGCCATGGCGATATCCCGTGCAGTGGTAAGCTTGATATTGTCCTGATCGCCCTCAACCAAAGAGACCGCCATGCCTGCCCATTCTGCAATGCTACAGTCATCGGTGAAAGTCACCAGGCTTTGGCTGGCTGCCTGCCTGTGTGCCTCCCTTATGGCACCATAGGCAAACCCTTGCGGTGTCTGGGCGCTGAACAGGCCGGCGCGCGCGACCGTCTCTTCGACCAACTTGTCGCTGGTGGTTCTTTTCAACGTGTCGGTCACCGGCAGTGCGGGAAGCACGCCTCTGGCACCGGTGGAAAGTGCGTCGATCACGCGGTCGATCAATTCACCATTGACAAAGGGGCGAACACCGTCGTGGATCAGCACATGGGTAAGATTGCAGTGCGCCAGCGCTTCAAGGCCCAGCAAAACCGATTGTTGCCGCTCCTTGCCCCCATCGACGATGATCAGGGATGTTGACGGGGCCAATCGGGAGCGCGCTTTGTCAAAAAATGCGTGATCATCGGCATGGATAACAACTGCAATCGGTTCGATCAGCGGATGTGAGGCGACGGCTTCGAGTGTCCAGGAAAGAACCGGTGATCCACCGACAAGCCGGTATTGTTTGGGGCCATCATCGGGATTTCCGGCCCGTTCGCCACGACCGGCAGCAACAATGAGCGCACCAATTTTCATGTTTTCCCTCATGATCGCCCTATGTCCGGTTCCAGCTTGGTCGCCATCCCCTAGTCACCTCGAAATGTTCGTCTGCAAATATACAAAGTGACTTGCATTTCCATGTCAATTGCATAAAAAGCATGCATGCACGTAATGTGCCCTAATTTAGTGCAGATGAAACATGATTGAAGACTCATTCAATATAGGATCGGTGCGAATACGCAACCGTGCAATTCTGGCGCCCATGTCCGGTATCAGCGATTTGCCATTTCGCCGCCTTGCCTGGCGGTTCGGAGCGGGTCTCGTGGTCACGGAAATGGTCGCCAGCCGCGAACTGGTATGCGACAGCCGTGAATCGTGGGTGCGACTTCGCGGTGAGGGAATCACGCCGCATATGGTGCAACTGGCCGGACGCGAAGCCAGATGGATGGGTGAGGCGGCGATTATTGCCGAAGCCAATGGTGCCGACATCATCGATATCAACATGGGATGTCCGGCAAAGAAGGTGACAGGCGGCTATTCCGGATCTGCCCTGATGCGCGATCCTGATCATGCTCTGCGCCTCATCGAAGCAACGGTGAAAGCCGTGAATGTGCCGGTGACGCTGAAAATGCGTCTGGGATGGGATGAAAACACCATCAACGCACCGGAAATCGCCCGCCGGGCAGAAGCGGCTGGTGTGCAGATGATCACCGTACACGGAAGGACACGCTGCCAGTTCTACAAGGGGCGTGCCGATTGGGATGCCATCAAGCAGGTCCGCGCGGCCGTTACCGTGCCTCTGGTTGCCAATGGTGATGTCGAGACAGCAGCTGATGTCGCAAACATCCTGCATACCAGTGGCGCCGATGCCGTCATGATCGGACGAGCGGCGCAGGGGCGTCCGTGGATCGTTGGTCAGATGGCCGGCAACAAGGATATTCCGGTAAAGCGTGCCGATATTCTGGACATTATCCTCGAACACTACGAGATGAACCTTTCCCATTACGGAATTGCCATTGGCACCCGGCATGCACGCAAGCACCTTGGATGGTATCTTTCCCACGCCGTCAGCGATTGCCCCGGTGCCTTGAAGTCACAAATCATGACCAGTCTTGATCCGCAAAGCGTGATTGAAAACCTCAAATGCGCCTTTCTGGAAACATCGAGCGTTCAACAAGCAGAGTTCAAAGCCGCATGATACCAAAGGAACTGCCAAAAATCGGCTCGGCAGATGAGGCGGCCAATACCGTCCTCAATGCCATCCGTCACCCGGTCATCATGGTCAATGAGGAGGGCTTCATTTCCTTTGCGAACTGGGAAGCCGAGGTGTTTTTCGGTGCCAGCGGAAGCCATTTGGCCCGTCGGAAAATCGATTCCTATATTCCCTTTGGCAGTCCATTGCTGGCCTTGATAGAGCAAGTCAGGGAGCGCCGGGCGCCGGTGAATGAATACCGCGTTGATGTCAGTTCGCCGCGATTGGGCGGAGACCGGCTGGTTGATCTCTATGTTGCTCCGGTCACCGAACAATCCGGTTCTGTGGTCATCCTGTTTCAGGAACGCACCATGGCTGACAAGATCGATCGGCAATTGACTCACAGGGCCGCAGCACGCTCCGTGACAGGGTTGGCGTCGATGCTGGCCCATGAAATCAAGAACCCGCTTTCAGGCATACGCGGCGCGGCTCAATTGCTTGAGACATCGGTCAATGATGAAGACCGCGCGCTCACCCGCCTTATCCGGGATGAGACAGACCGCATCGTATCATTGGTTGACCGAATGGAGATCTTTTCCGATGAGCGTCCCATTGATCGCGAACCGGTGAACATTCATGCGGTGCTGGATCACGTCAAGGCAGTCGCTCTGGCTGGTTTTGCCAGGAATGTCAGGATCATCGAGAACTACGATCCATCCCTGCCGCCGGTCTTTGCCAATCGCGATCAGCTTGTTCAGGTGTTCCTCAACCTGGTCAAGAATGCCAGTGAAGCGCTTGGTTCGCAGTCTGCCGGTCAGATAACCCTGTCAACGGCTTTTCGACCCGGCATTCGGTTATCGGTTGCCGGTTCCAATGAAAAAGTGTCGCTGCCACTGGAATTCTGCGTGCAGGACAATGGCCCGGGTGTTCCCGCCGATATCCTGCCCCATCTGTTCGACCCATTCATTACCACCAAAATCAATGGTTCGGGTCTTGGTCTGGCGCTGGTTGCAAAGATCGTCGGCGATCATGGCGGAATCGTCGAATGCGACAGCCAGGCCGACAAGACCATATTCCGGATCCTGATGCCGGCTTCCACTGAACCCAGGAACAAACTCCGGGAGACACACCAATGAAAAAAGCAACTGTCCTGGTGGCTGATGATGATGCGGCCATACGCACAGTGCTCAATCAGGCATTGTCGCGCGCTGGCTATGATGTCCGCGTCACCTCAAACGCTGCCACCCTGTGGCGCTGGATTTCGGCAGGTGAGGGCGACATCGTCATCACGGATGTCGTGATGCCGGATGAAAATGCCTTTGATCTGCTGCCGCGCGTCAAGAAGGCAAGGCCTGATCTTCCCGTGCTGGTGATGAGTGCGCAAAATACATTCATGACCGCCATCAAGGCTTCGGAACGCGGTGCCTATGAATATCTGCCCAAACCCTTCGACCTGACAGAAATGATCGCCATAGTGGGGCGCGCCCTGTCAGAGCCGAAAAAACTGCCAAACGACGCCGAGGAAGATCTGAGCGAGGGAATGCCGCTGGTCGGGCGGTCGGCTGCGATGCAGGAAATCTACCGGGTGCTGGCCCGGCTGATGCAAACCGATCTGACATTGATGATTACGGGTGAATCGGGAACCGGCAAGGAACTTGTTGCCCGCGCGCTGCATGATTATGGCAAACGCAGAAACGGCCCCTTTGTCGCCATCAACATGGCCGCCATTCCTCGCGACCTCATCGAATCGGAATTGTTCGGCCACGAAAAGGGGGCCTTTACCGGCGCGCAAAGCAGGTCCAGCGGACGCTTTGAACAGGCTGAAGGGGGCACGCTGTTTCTCGACGAAATCGGCGACATGCCGATGGATGCCCAGACCCGTTTGCTGCGCGTATTGCAGCAGGGCGAATATACCACTGTCGGCGGCAGAACGCCGATCCGCACCGATGTTCGTATTGTCGCCGCCACCAACAAGGAACTGAAATCATCCATCAATCAGGGCCTGTTTCGCGAAGACCTCTACTACCGTCTCAATGTCGTTCCGCTGCGGCTGCCGCCACTGAGGGACAGGGCGGAAGACATTCCCGATCTGGTGCGTCATTTCAACATTGAGGCCGAAAAGGAAGGGCTCCAGGCAAAGCGTTTCGAGAATTCGGCCTATGATCAGCTCAAGCAATATCCGTGGCCCGGCAACGTGCGTGAACTTGAAAATTTTGTCCGTCGAATCACCGCGCTTTATCCGCAGGATTTCATCACCTCCGAGATTGTCGAGGCAGAACTGCGCACTGAGAGCGGCAAGGACCAGGACAGCCCGCTGGGGAATATGACCGGCTCCATCTCCATCGCTCAGGCGGTGGAGGACAATATGCGGCGCTATTTCTCTGAATTCGGCGAAGACCTGCCGCCGCCGGGGCTCTACCATCGGATTCTGGAAGAGGTTGAATACCCACTGGTTCTTGCCGCTTTGACGGCAACCCATGGCAATCAGATCAAAGCGGCCGAACTGCTTGGCCTCAATCGGAATACCTTGCGCAAAAAAATCCGCGATCTTGGGGTTTCTGTCTACCGTTCTCCTCGAACCGCTTGACCAAAGCGGATTGGCGTTGCATTTTCGCCACATGGCGTTGCATGATGGCAACGCCTTTGCCCGTCAGGCCGGGTAAATGCATCACGACAGAGCGGAACTGAGGGTTCAATGACAGTCGGCGGAACTTTTTCATCTGCGGACAAAAAGACATTAACGCCATTGCCAGAGGATACGGACAGGCGCAAAACGCTTGCTTTGCCCGGCGTAATCATTGTCGTTTGCGCACTGATTTGCGCCATTGTGTCATTCGCTATCCTGATGGGGCTGACATCGATTGCACCGCGCAATGAAGTGGTGCTGACGGCGGTCATCGTCAACCTTGTTTTTGTGCTGGCTCTGATCGGTCTGATCGTTCGGGAAATTGTCAATATTCTTGCCGCACGGCGTCGGGGACGCGCGGCCTCCAGGCTGCATGTGCGGATCATTGGTCTGTTCAGTGTCGTCGCCATATTGCCGGCCATTCTGGTGGCCATCGTCGCCAGCATCTCTCTGGATGTCGGGCTGGATCGCTGGTTTTCGATACGCACAAAGGAAATCGTCAGTTCATCCCTCAGTGTGGCTCAGGCCTATGTGAATGAAAATGCCCGCTACCTGCAGGGTCAGACCGTTTCCATGGCCAATGATCTGGATGCTGCCAGATCGCTCTACAGCCTCGACCGGACAGGCTTCAATGTACTGGTTACCCGCCAGGCAATCGGCAGGGGTCTGCTTGCTGCAAGTCTCGTCAGGCAGGATGGACGCGTTGTGGTGCGGGCAGACATACCGACCGACAAGCCGCTGCCCGTTGCTCCGTCAGAAGCGTTTGAGGCCGCGGCAAAGGGTGAGCCCGTATTGATCCCACCCGGCGCCACAAACCTGGTTGGCGCCGTCATCAAACTGCAGAAAATCCCGGGCGTTTTTCTCTACACGATCAGAGCCGTGGATCCCAATGTCATTGAATCCATGCGATTGATGGAGGAAAATACCGCCGAATATCGTGCGCTCGAGGCAGACCGCCGTCCTATCCAATTGGCGTTTGCAATTCTGTATCTGGGTTTTGCGCTGATTGTTCTGCTTTCGGCCATATGGACCGCCATTGCCGTCGCAGACCGGATCGTGCGGCCCATTCGCTTGTTGATTGGTGCTGCGGATGATGTTGCGAGTGGTGATCTCGGTGTCAGTGTTCCGGTCCGTTCATCGGATGGCGATGTTGGTAATTTGTCCATGACATTCAATAACATGATAGAGGAACTTCGCGGTCAACGTGATGAAATTCTACATGCCCGAGATGAAATGGATGAACGACGCCGGTTCACCGAAGCGGTCCTGTCGGGCGTTTCCGCCGGCGTCATCGGCGTCCATGATGACGGCATGATTTCCATTGCAAACCGATCAGCCGAAATGATGCTTGGGGTCGAACCGGATCAGCTCATCGGGAAATTCCTGTCGGATGTTGCTCCGGAGGTCGCGCCAGTTCTTGCTCAGGCTTCGCAGTCGCATCGCAGCGACTACCGCATGCAGGTGACAGTCATGCGAAACGGCTCGGAAAGCACACTGAATGTTCAGGCCACCAGGGAGGTTCCGCATGAGGGGCATGAATCCTTTGTTGTGACGCTGGACGATATTACTGATCTGGTCATCGCCCAGCGATCCACCGCCTGGGCTGAAGTGGCGCGGCGCATCGCCCATGAGATCAAGAACCCCTTGACGCCTATACAGCTGTCCGCCGAACGGCTCAAACGGCGTTATGGCAAACAGATAGCAGAGGATGACCGAGCGGTCTTCGATCAGTGTACGGACACCATTGTTCGTCAGGTTGGCGATATCGGCCGCATGGTCGACGAGTTTTCCTCATTTGCCCGCATGCCCAAACCGGCAAAGGAAAAACATGATCTGCGCGAGATTTTGAAAGATGCAATTTTCTTGCGGAAAATCAGCCGCAATGACATCGAATTTACCCAGGAATTCAGCGATGAACCGCTGATCGGCTATTTTGATTCACGCATGTTGGGACAGGCCTTCGGAAATCTGATAAAAAATGCTTCCGAAGCCATTGATGCTCTGACGCCAGATCAAAAGAGAAATGGACACAGGATCATGGTTCGTGCAGGCAGGCTGGCCGACGGAGAACTGGTGGTCGATGTCATGGACAACGGCAAGGGACTGCCGGTTGAAAACCGCAACCGGATCTTTGAGCCCTACATGACCATGCGCGAAAAAGGCACGGGTCTTGGTCTGGCAATCGTGAAGAAAATCATAGATGAACATGGCGGCATACTAGAGCTGCACGATGTTCCCCCGGATTTCGATCCGAATGGTGGCGCAATGATTCGCGTACGACTACCGGAAGGAAATGTGGCGGACGTGACCAAAGCAGTGGGAGAGAAAGAAACCTATGGCGTCTGACATATTGGTTGTCGATGATGAGGAAGATATCCGCGAACTGGTTTCGGGGATACTTTCCGATGAGGGCCACGAGACCCGCACAGCCAGCGGCAGCGACAGCGCGCTGCAGTCGATTGCGGAGCGCGTCCCCAGACTGGTCTTTCTGGATATCTGGTTGCAGGGGAGCAGGCTGGATGGCCTGGCATTGCTTGACGAGATCAAGATCCGTCATCCCCATCTGCCGGTTGTGATGATTTCCGGCCATGGCAATATTGAAACCGCGGTCTCTGCCATTCGCAGGGGCGCCTATGATTTTATCGAAAAACCCTTCAAGGCGGACCGGCTGGTGCTGGTCGCAGAAAGGGCGCTTGAGACGTCGAGCCTCAAACGCGAGGTCGATGAACTCAAACGACGCTCAGGTGAACCGGTTGATCTCACCGGTACTTCAATCGCCATTTCCCAATTGCGCCAGACGATTGAAAAAATTGCCCCGACAAACAGCCGCGTGATGATTCTGGGCCCGTCGGGTTCGGGCAAGGAACTGATCGCGCGAATGATCCACAGACATTCGGCGCGTTCAGAAGGTCCTTTTGTGGCGCTCAATGCAGCGGCCATTACACCCGACCGCATGGAGGTCGCACTCTTTGGCACTGAAGGTGGCAACGGACAGGAGCGCAAGGTTGGGGCGCTGGAAGAAGCCCACGGCGGCATCCTGTATCTCGATGAGATCGCCGACATGCCCAAAGGAACCCAAAGCAAGATATTACGCGTCCTGGTGGACCAGCAATTTGAACGCGTGGGCGGCGCCAAACGTGTCCGGGTGGATGTGCGTGTCCTCTCGTCAACAGCCAGCAATCTGGAACAATTGATCGCCGATGGACAGTTTCGACAGGACCTTTATCACCGACTGGCGGTGGTTCCGGTCAAGGTACCGTCACTGGCAGAACGCCGCGAGGACATTCCTTTCCTTGTCGATCAGTTCATGAAACAGATCAGCGAACAGGCCGGCATCAAGATGCGGTCGATTGGTGATGATGCGATGGCGGTTCTGCAGGCCCATGACTGGCCTGGCAATATCAGGCAGTTGCGCAACAATATCGAAAGATTGATGATCCTGACCCGTGGCGATTCAACCAATGGCCCGATCAGCGCCGACATGCTGCCAAAGGAAATTGCCGAGATGCTGCCGAATGTTTCCGGTCAAAGCGACAATCACATCATGACCTTGCCCCTGCGTGAGGCACGGGAACTTTTTGAACGTGAATATCTCGTCGCCCAGATAAATCGCTTTGGCGGCAATATATCAAAAACATCTGAATTTGTCGGTATGGAGCGCTCGGCATTGCATCGAAAGCTGAAAACGCTTGGCCTATAGATGCAATCTGCATAGAAGACCGCTTTGGGTGATTGTTTGCCGCGTGAAGAACAGGCGTTTTGAAGCAGGGCAAGGGTAACATGATAAAGGACCAGGCGGTATGAAAGTCATTATCTGCGGGGCAGGGCGCGTTGGCTATGGCATAGCGGAGCGACTGTCGACGGAGGACAATGATGTTTCGGTGATCGACACATCGCCTTCGCTGATTCAGGCCATTCGTGATTCACTGGACGTCAGGGGCTATGTCGGTCACGGCGCGCATCCCGATGTGCTTTCCCAGGCCGGCGCGGATCAGGCGGACATGATCATTGCTGTCACGCTTTATGATGAAGTCAATATGGTTGCCTGCCAGGTCGCCCATTCGCTGTTCAACGTTCCGACAAAAATCGCACGCATTCGAGCGCAAAGTTATCTCGGCTCGCACTATTCGGACCTGTTCTCGCGTGAACACATGCCGATCGACGTGATCATTTCGCCGGAAGTGGAAGTCGGCCAGATGGTTTTGCGGCGGATAGCCTTGCCGGGCGCCAATGATGTGGTCCGCTTCTCCGATGATCGCATCGCCATGGTTGCCATCGAATGTCTGGAAGATTGTCCTGTGGTCAATACGCCGCTTGATCAACTCAGCGACCTGTTTCCCGATCTGATTGCCACAGTCACAGGGATTTGGCGCGACGGCGTTCTGACCGTACCGCACTCCACTGACCAATTGATGACTGGTGACCTGGCCTATGTGATCTGTGACAAGGACCATGTTCGAAGGACATTGGGTCTTTTTGGTCACGAGGAGCCAGAGGCGACACGCATCGTTATTTCCGGCGGCGGCAATATTGGATATTTTGTCGCCCACATGATTGAAGAGCGCCAGCCGAAGACCAAAATCAAGATCATTGAGTATGACCGTGCGCGCGCCGTCAATATTGCCGATAGTCTGAAACGCACAGTTGTGTTGAACGGTTCCTCCCTGGACAAGGATATCCTGATCGAGGCCGATATTCAGGATGCTGACCTGATGGTCGCGCTGACCAATGATGATCAGGTCAATATTCTGTCCAGCGTCATGGCCAAACGACTGGGATGCAAATCCAACCTCGCCCTGATCAACAGCCCGGCTTTTCTGGACTTTACCAAGACGCTTGGCATTGATGCCTATGTCAATCCGAGGGCGGTGACGATTTCTCGCATCCTGCAGCATGTGCGGCGCGGCCGTATTCTGGCCGTTCACAGTGTCCAGCAGGGTGCTGCCGAGATCATTGAAGCACAGGCCCTCGATACCTCACCCATCGTCGAGAAAGTGCTGCGAGAGCTGGATTTGCCCCCGGGAATTCGTATCGGGGCGATCTATCGCGACGGCCATGTCCTGCTGCCTGATGGCGACAGCAAGATAAAGACGAATGATCGCGTCGTACTTCTGGCGAAAACGGAATCCGTGCGCCATGTGGAACAATTGTTTCGCGTCAGCCTTGAGTTCTTTTAACAGCCATGACCGGCGTGCTTTATCTCATTACCCTGGCATCTGCAGGACTTCTCGTACTGCTGATTCCTGCGGTTCTCGTTGCGATCGCGCACAACGAGATAGAGCTGGCCGCCAATATGGGCCTGCTGGCAGCCGTGGGCATTTTTGCGGCCCTTGCGATCCTCATCGCGCTTTCCGGGAAGACAAAAAAATCCGAGCGGGCCTTCAGTTATCTTGCACTGGTCGGCGTTTGGACGGTCACACCACTGATGAGCGCCCTGTTCTTCATGGTGCTGGCTGATCTGTATTTCATGCCTGCCTGGTTCGAGGCGGTGGGCGCCCTGACGACCTCCGGTGCATCCGTTCTGGCACGTGAACATGCGCAGCAGGGGTTGCTGGTATGGCGAACCCTGCTTGAATGGTATGGCGGGTTCCTGACGCTCGCATCCATCATTCATGTGCTGGCACCGGCCGGGTTCGGCGGTTTGCAGGGTCGCGGGAGCCGCCTGCTGTCGTCCGGTCCGGACGAGGGGCTGTTCAGGGTCGCAACCTACTATCCCTTGGCACTGCAATATACAATCATGACCACGGTCATTTTTCTGGGTCTGGTTCTGTTTGGCGTTGAGCCGCTGGAAGCAGGCATGCTTGGCATGATCTCGGCGGCAACAGGCGGATTTCTGCCTTTTGCCGACCCGCTGGAACAGCATATAAGCCATGGCGCTTCAACCGTGATGGCCATCGGTTTGTGTTTCGGTACGATGAGTGTCTTTTGGCGCCGCCAGATACTGCGCCGACCGATCCGGATATTTCAGAACAACCTTGAAACAAAGATCGTCTTTGCAATCATCATTGCACTGACGATAGCCTATGCTGTGCGTATCCTTGATGTTTCCGGTGGCGTTCTCCCGGTGAGTGTCTTTTCCGCCCTGCAGGAAGGCTTTTTCACGGCGTCCTCGCTTGTTGCCACCAGCGGCATTGAAACACGCCCTGGCGTGATTGCCCTGTTGCCGCAAATCGTGGTTCTGGCCATCGTCTTCGTCGGCGCGGGCGTCTATTCGACCACTGGTGGCGTCAAGGTCTACCGGATCGGTGCCATGTGGATTTACGCCATAGCAGAACTCAACAGACTGATTTACCCCAACAGCGTTGACCGATTGCGGTTTGGCGATCTCGCAATCAACCGCGATTCCATGCAGGCCATCTGGACGTATTTTATCATAGCAGTGCTTGTCATAGGGCTTGGCTCGATGCTCATCGCGCTGACCGCGACCGGTTTTGAGGCGGCCATCTTCATGTCCGTGTCCTTGTTCTCCAATGCCAGCCCGATCTATGAGGCTTTGAGACCACCGACCGGCGTCACAATCGAAGCCTGGCCACACTTTCGCGAACTGCCGAACCCTGTCACCTATTTTCTGGGTATTCTGATCATGACAATCGGCAGACTTGAAGTTCTGGTCATTTTCGCCGTTCTCAACATAAGATTCTGGTATAATCGCTAAAGATGTCGTGCGGCCTGTCTGTTCCTGCACGCCAATCGGCCAAACAGGTTCGGTCTTCCATGCGACCGGCAATACATTGACTCCTTGAATTGTTTTAAAGATTGCGGAAGGAGTGCCGATTTGGTAACCAAAACACTGCGCACACGGTCGGCAGTTTTTTGCCTCGTAATTTGGTTCGACGATTGAGTTGCTATACAACCGTGCAAAAAGAAAAAAACCGGTAAGGATAAGGAAGACTGTCGCAATGGCGGAGCGTTCTCAGAATTTGCAAGACCAATTTCTCAACACAGTCAGAAAACAGAAAATCCCACTCACAATATTCCTCATCAATGGGGTCAAATTGACGGGAGTGGTTACTTCATTTGATAATTTTTGCGTTTTGTTGCGTCGCGACGGACATTCGCAACTGGTTTACAAGCATGCCATCTCGACAATCATGCCTGGCCAGCCCATCCAGATGTTCGAGGGCGAAGAACCAGTTCGTGAAGGCTGATAAATCAAAGAGGGAAAGTGCCAAGGCCAATGCCGATATGGAAGCGGACAGGCAGGGCGATAGCACACGCGCTGTTGTGCTCGTGCCGGTGCTTCGCAGTTCCGGTTCTACCAGTGGACGGCAGATATCTGACGGGCTGAAACGATCCGCCGATATCCGCCTGGCAGAAGCCATCGGCCTTGCAGAGGCCATCGAACTGGAGGTGGTTCATGCCGCCAGCGTCGGGCTGAGTGGCGCCAAACCTTCCACGCTGTTCGGTTCCGGCAAGGTCGAGGAAATTGCTGCTATTCTGCTTGAGCAGGATGCGGGGCTGGTGGTGGTTGATCACCCGCTGACCCCTGTGCAGCAGCGAAATCTGGAAAAGGCCTGGCAGGTCAAGGTGATCGACCGCACGGGCCTGATCCTCGAAATATTCGGCAGACGGGCAACCACCAGGGAAGGGGTCCTGCAGGTCGAATTGGCGCATCTGAACTATCAGAAAGGTCGTCTCGTTCGCAGCTGGACCCATTTGGAGCGCCAGAGAGGTGGCGCGGGCTTCATGGGCGGCCCTGGAGAAACCCAGATCGAGGCCGACAGGCGTGGCCTTCAAGACAAGATCATCAAGCTGGAAAAAGAGCTTGAACAGGTCCGGCGAACACGACATTTGCACCGCGCCAAGCGCAAGAAGGTTCCGCACCCGATTGTGGCGCTGGTGGGTTACACCAATGCTGGCAAGTCAACCCTCTTCAACCGGATCACCGGCGCGGATGTTCTTGCCGAAGACATGCTGTTTGCCACCCTTGATCCGACGCTTCGCAAGATGACGCTGCCGCATGGTCGCATGGTTATTCTGTCCGACACGGTCGGTTTCATATCCGACCTGCCGACGCACCTTGTTGCTTCCTTTCGCGCAACGCTTGAAGAAGTGCTGGAGGCTGACCTCATCCTCCATGTGCGTGATGTCTCTGATCCTGACAACCAGACCCACAGTGCCGATGTGATCCGCATTCTGACCGAATTGGGTGTCAACAAGCCGGACGGACCGATCACCAATATCATTGAAGTCTGGAACAAGATCGACCTGCTGCCTGAAGCGGCAGCACAGTCCATGCGCGAGCGATCCGAACAGAACGAAAAGGTGGCCGTGGTCTCGTCCGTCACGGGGCAGGGTGTGGACCGGCTGCTGGAATTGATTGAGGAGGTTCTGTCAGGCACGCTGCTGGAGCGCGACATCATCCTCAAGGCCGATCAAATGGCACAGATTGCCTGGCTCTATGAGCATGCAGAGGTGATTGAGCGTGAAGACCGCGAAGACGGCAGCGTTGCATTGGCGGTGAAGATCACCGAGCACGACATGGCCGATTTTGAAAGACGCATGCACAGCTGAATGATGGCCTGTGAGGACGGTCGGCAGGTCAGCCGACCGCTCATTATGTCAAAGCAACACCCCGGATCGAACCGACGATTGCCTCACCGCAATGACCATGTCCTGACCATGGACGCACAGGGGTGAGGGAACAGTTTTTCAATCAATTTTGGATCATCGGGATTCACACCCTGTGCAGTCAGCTGCCCTTTCTGCTTTTCCGAAAGAACCTGATCTGCTTGCATCAGCGACCAGAAACGGTTGAACGCCGCTTCATTTGTGGCAAAATCCCCATCGGTCAGAGCATCAAGGCAGACTTTTCGCAATGCGCGCGTTTCATCACCGACATTACGCCTGTCAGCGCCTGCGCTATAGCCAAAGAACAGACCGATGGTGAAAACAATGGCACACACTGAAACGATGGTTCCACGGGTACGGTCAATGCCGAACAGATAGGCGGCACCCGCTCCGACGAAGGTCAGTGCTGCCGGATAGATGTCACCGACCACACCTATTCGGCTCATTCCGCCTGACAGCCCCGCTGTTGTTCCAATGACCGCCAAAGCGAGCATCAAAATGCTGAGGGAACCAATATTGTCACGGCCGGTCCCTGTCGATAATTGCCTGAACTCGAAGGCCAGCACGATAATGAGACCGCTGAGCCAGCTGAAAAACACCACGCCTCCGAACAGGGGTAGCAATGCAGCGGTCTGCTGAAGGCTCATTGACCTGTTTCCATTGGTCCTGTTTCCAACGGACCTGTTTCCCGTTGTAGGAGCTTCATCGCTCCGTTACCCAGCGCACTTTCATCCAATTGCTGGTTCTGCCATTGAATTTTACCGTCAATGGCAAATGCGGATTCCGGAATTGTCCTCTCGAAGGTTTCACCCAATGCCACATCGGTCCATTTGGCAAGCAGTTCCACATCAGGATTGGCATCCAGATGAAGGTCCTTGTAGCTGCCGATAGAGGCGGTGCCGTCCGGTTTCAGCAAGACAGAAAATGATGTCGCGCGGTCCGTCTGACGCGGGTTGATCTTGCTGGCCAGCGTTGCAACAAAGGCCCATTTTTGTCGCTCGTTCAATGTATGGAAACTGGCCCCCGGAGATCCGAACTTGAAGGGCGCCAAGGGACCATCCACATCAATACAGACGGTTTCGGCGGCGACAGGGACTGCCAAATTCAGTCCGAGTGCCGCAGCGATAATTGCAGTCTTGAAATATTTTGACATCACAGGTCCTCGGCTTTGGGGCGCCTGGCTCAGGGCCATCCGTGCGCGGCTGGAGAAACGCACGGATGGCGGCGATGCTTGGGAGGCGCCGCATACATTTGGGACATGCTACATCGCTTGGCCGACAGATAATCACAGGCATCGTGATTTGAGCGTGAATCTGCGGTCAAGTAGGCCATCTCGTCGGTTACGGCAGGATCAAGCGCGTGCCCACTTGTCAAAATAATCGGGCATAATATCTGTTAAGCGCTGTCTGAAGATTGGCTCTGTCTATGGGGTTGTCGGTTTCGGAGCGCGCGTTTCAAGCCCTTTGGCTTCGCCCCACAATTGCTCCATCCGCTCCAACGAGGCTTGTTGCAGGTCTTCGCCTTTGGCTTCGAGCGTCTTTTCAATGTGGGAAAAGCGTCTTCTGAACTTTTCATTGGTGCCACGCAGCGCCATTTCCGGCTCTGCGCCGACATGGCGACCAAGATTGACCAGGGCAAAGACGAGATCGCCGAACTCCTCTTGCACCTTGCCTTTGTCATCGCTCTCAAGCGCTTCACGCAATTCGGCCAGTTCCTCTTCGATCTTGGCCAGAACAGGTGCTGCTTCGTTCCAGTCAAAGCCGACGCGCGCGGCCTGCTGCTGGAGCTTGATGGCTTCCGTCAAGGCGGGCAGGGTGCGTGGCACCCCTTGCAGCCTGCCGCCATCGCCTTCCACTGCCTCATCACGCGCCTGGCGCCGTGAAGCGCGCTCTGCCTTCTCGGCAGCCTTGATGTCATCCCATTGCACTTTGACGCCTTCAGGCGTGTCTGCGCTGGCATTGGAGAAGACATGCGGGTGCCGACGGATCAATTTGCGCGTGATGGCCTCGACCACGTCGCCGAATTCAAAGTCTCCATTTTCCTGCGCCATGCGCGCATGGAACACCACCTGCAACAGGAGATCACCCAATTCATCGGTCAGATCGTCCATGTCATTGCGCTCTATGGCGTCGGCCACTTCATAGGCTTCTTCAATCGTATAGGGTTTGATCGACTGAAAATCCTGCTTGAGGTCCCAGGGGCAGCCTGTCTGCGGGTCACGCAAAGCAGCCATGATCTCTATCAGTCGGGATATGTCTCTTGATGGTTCCATGAATTCAGCCTAGCGGAGATTGTGTGTGCAAATGCGGTTTACCGCGAAATCGGGATCGACTACCAAATTTAGCAGGATGCATGCAAATGCGTGCAAATATCAGGTGTTTTCATTGACCTGCAGAATGGACGCCCATCTTTCAAATTTCAACTTGGATCTCGCCTGCAGAACAACCAATTCCTATTTTTATCCATGGATTCGACCGCTGGGTCGCGGAGCTCTATTCCCAAGAGTTCATATCCACGAGGCGTTTCTTCATCCCAAGTCAAGGCTCAATTATTGGAGTGGATATCCGCAGCGCGGTCCGCGCAGCCGTTAGTTCAAGGTTCATACAAGTTGAGGCCAAGTGAGATCTGTTAAGGTCCCATCAAAAGACGCAGCGTTGCTGCTATTACCCGGATGGTCGATCATGCGTCGTTTCGTGTCGCGGTTATTGAGCCGAATAATGTGTTGGTCTACCATAATGCGGCAAGGGCGTTGCAACAAGCAAACGTGCGGAAAGGAAGAGCCACTATGATTGCCTATGTCACCGTCGGTGCTGATGACATGGCTCGCGCAAAGCGGTTTTACTCTGCGTTCCTGCCAGCCCTTGATTACGGGCTGGAGGAGGGACCAGAGGGCCTAAGCTACGTGCTGCCCCAGCAACCGGGTCAGTCTGTAGCTCTGCCGGATTTCTACGTCAAACCAACATTCGATGGACGTCCGGCCTCCGCCGGGAACGGAACCATGATCGCCTTTGAGGCCCGCAGTCAAAAGCAGGTGCGTGACCTTCACGTCGCCGCGCTTGCCGCAGGCGGCTTTGACGAAGGCCAGCCCGGCCTTCGTGACGCCTATGGACCTCATTTTTATGTTGGCTACCTTCGCGATCCTCAAGGCAACAAGATCGCACTGTTCTCAAGCGATCCGGACGAACCTGGACGAGAGGGATAACGCGGGCGACAACAGCGCATTGTTTGCTTGCCAGACCGAGATTCTCACCAGCTTCGAAGCCCCTCAAGCGGCACTCGATAACGGCGTTCACGCCGTTAAGCGTCAATGATACCCTACCTGCGCCCAATTATTCCCGATTGCCCAATCCCGAAGATACAGCCGAGTGACACTGGTATCGGGGTTCGCGATCATTTGAATGGCGAATTGACTGCGATGGACGGTATAATCTATTCTATCGTCGCAACTGGTACAGCAACAGTTGCCCCGGACGATTTGCAGGCCCCGTACATGTCAATGCTCACATTCGAGCCAACAAAGACTATCACGCCAACCAATATTGAGTGTTACAAATCGCTGCGGGAGGCGGCGATCTCACAAATCTCGTCGATCAACAGTTTTTGTGCGTTCAGGGCTAAAGGTTCACACCTATGCCCATTTGGCGTCAGACCAAGGCGTTACGGATGAAGATGTCGGTTTTTTCGAATAGCTCGGCAGTCGGCAAATGTTCGATCTGACAAACACTGAAGGAACAATTGTTGGCATCCATATGCCGGATTGTCTGGGAATGATCAGCATACGGGATTTGCATCTCCATTTTGAAAACGGTGATAACACCGTTGGTGATCACCTCGAGGACATCCGGTTTGATCGTATGGATTTTGAAATAGAGGACTTTGACCGGATAGATCGGGTACTGCCAAGTGTTCCCGAATGTCGCAGCAATAAGATGCAGATCTTCCAGCCCCCGTCAGGTGCCGGATCGGGTGGGACTGCCGCTTCCAGATAAGATGCACATCCAAGCGCCGCGCGATTGCGGGTTTGGCAATTTCAGAGGAATCAAAATGTCCAAGAACATCCCCGATAGTTTCAACGCGGCCGTCATTCGTCAGAAGGGCGGACCGTTTGAGATCGAGCAGGTAAAGCGTCTATCAATGAACGATGACGAAGTGCTTGTGCGCGTTGTTGCGACCGGCATGTGTCACACCGACATGATCGCCCGCGATCAGGTGTTTCCGGTGCCGCATCCGATCGTTCTGGGACACGAAGGTTCTGGCGTAGTTGAAGCAGTGGGCAGCAGGGTGCGCAATATTGTGCCCGGTGATCATGTGGTCCTGACCTTTCTGAATTGTGATGAATGTCATGCATGCCATGAAGGTCATCCAGCCTATTGCGAGAATTTCAATCCCCATAACTTTTCGGGTCAGCGGATCGACGGAACGCATGCGCTGGCCTCGGGCGATGGGAGCAAACTGAATGACAGGTTTTTTGGACAATCGTCCTTTGGTGAATATGCAGTGGCAAATGCGCGCAACGTGATCAAGGTCCGCAAGGATGCGCCTCTTGAACTGCTTGGTCCGTTGGGGTGTGGTATTCAGACTGGCGCGGGCACCGTAATGAACGTTCTCAAAGTGACACCGGGTTCCAGCTTTGTCGCGTGGGGCGGCGGAGCGGTCGGCTTGTCTGCCGTCATGGCCGCTGCCGCTGTGGGGGCGACGACGATCATCTCTGTCGATATCGTTCCGTCGCGGCTTGAACTGGCAAAAAAGATCGGCGCGACCCATGTGATCAACAGCAAGGAAGAAGACCCGGTCGCCCGTATTCGTGAAATTACCGGAGGCGGGGCGCAGTTCGCGATGGATTCAACGGGTATTGCCCAGCTGGTCTCGAATATGGTCATTGCGTTGCGCCCGCGTGGTACAGCGGCCATCGTCGGAGCCTCCAATCCGGGTACAATGGCCGAACTTGATCTGACCGATTTCATGCAAAACTGCAAGAATCTGGTTGGCGTCGTCGAAGGTGACAGCGTGCCTGATCGATTGATTCCAACGCTTGTCGATCTCTACATGGCGGACAAATTTCCCTTTGACAAATTGGTGAAGTTCTACGACCTCGCAGATATAAACCAGGCCGCCGAGGACAGCGAGAAGGGTATTACCCTTAAACCAGTGGTGAGGATGCAGCCAACCAATGGCGCCGCTTGACAAAGACGAATTGTGAGGCCGAATTATAGGCCCGTTGCTGCGGCCAAATTGATGTAACAAACGCGGTTATGAGGAGAACTCGGGAACAGAATTCTTGCTTTTCTCGACATAGCCTCATACCCGGGTCCACTGATGTGAAAAATGGCAAAGGCTGGCGGACAGGCCGGCCACATCAACGCCCATTGTGAGTATAGGGGTAGATCAGGGCAGGGCATTGGCCCTGTTCTTTTGCCCAAAAAAATTTTGGGCCCATTGCAGCCGTTCGCTTCATCTCTGGTTTTCACCCGGAACACTTCAGCAGGCGTTTGATAAATGCCATGGGTATCGAACTTGCGAGAGAGAAAGCGGTGCCGTCGATTGTTGGTGATTTCTACATTTCCTTTTGCTGCGGTGACTGATGATCTCGGAACAAGGGTTCAATGCCCGGACCATCCTTCAAACGATGCCGGGCAATGAACTCCGTGCTGCGGTCAAAGATATGGGCGCCGAGGCGACCAATGCATGATGCGCGTTCAGTTTCGGAATTTCCTCGTCGCGATGATTGTACCGCCTGATCTCGCCATGGAATGTCGAAGGTGTACGGCGCAGAATGTCGACGAGCTCATTGACAGGTTTCAACGCTGCAAACCTTTTTGGCCAGCGTAGGACATTCTTCGCGGTTCAAATGAAGGGGAGCAGCGTCCGATAAATCAACGCCATGATGAAACCATCCAGCGCAATCCATTTGTCGCATAAGATATATTATGGAACTTTTGCATTGATGGATCGACAGCTGTGGATGGTTTGGAGCCTGCAGTCAGCGCCATCTCTGATCGTTGTCCAAGCACACCCACAGGCGCAGCGGCAGAAGCGTTCCTGATTACCAATCAGCTCAACATTGTCGTATGGAGGCCGACAATGTTGAGCTCGGTCAAAGCGTTCATGCGCGGCAGTGAAATATGCGCTCAGCCGGATTCCACCATGGTCGGTGCGTCTGGTCCGTGGAATGGCGCAAGGATGGATGTTCGGCATTAAGACGTCTGCAGCGTTCTGGCGCGCCGGATAATCAGCCAATCATGCCATGATAGCCCGATCCATGCAGCGGGATAACCCTGAGATCCGTTGCTGTCGTAAAATAGGCTTAGGAGATCGCCTGCCCGTCACAGAGCTCAAACGGCTTGATTGAGACTGTCGGTTCCTTTGACCCGTGATGCAATCAGTGTCAACGCAGAACCTATCAACAGATAGATAACGGGAAACACCAGAAACAGAATGATCAGTTTCCAGGCCATACAGATTGCCCGTTAAATCTCTGACTTTTATGGTTTAGGTATACCTACTAAAACATTGTTTTCATAGGCTTTATTGAAATCGGTACCATTTGCCTTTCAGGCTCTCGAAGGCAATTCGAGGCTCTGTTCCAGTACCAGCATGTCATAGGCCGGCTCCACATGAGCGGGCGTTTCGTTCAGCACGGTTTGATAATCCAGAGGTATATGCATGTGGGTCAGCAGAGCCCTTTTGGGCTGCAAGTGCTCAATCCAGTCCAGTGCCTGCTCAAGTGACAAATGGCTGGGATGGTGACGGTACTGGAGCGCGTCGATGATCAGCACATCGAGGTTTTGCAGCCTGGGGATCGCCGTGTCAGGAAAGTCGCTGACATCGCTGCAATAGGCAATGTTGCCAATGCGGAAACCCAGCGAAACAATATCGCCGTGTATTTGCTCATGGGGCCATAGAGTAACCACGCCCCCTTCCCCATCAATGGTGATCGGTTTATCCAGATTCGCGATGATCTGCGCATCGAGTATCGGCGGATAATTGCTGCCCTCCGGCTTGACGAAGCAATAGGCGAAAGCCTCACGCATATGCTGCATGGTCGGGCCATCGGCATGGACCGTAATACGTTTGCGCTGTTCAAGGACGAAGCCGCGCAGATCGTCAATGCCGTGAAGGTGATCGGCGTGGCGATGGGTATAGACCACGCCATCAAGCCGTCGGACTTTTGCACTGATCATCTGCTCGCGAAAGTCAGGCCCGGTATCGATGGCCACTGTCGTCTTGCCGCCATCTTGCCCGGTCTGCTCGATGAGCAGTGCAGCTCTGCGGCGCCGGTTTTTCGGATTATCGGGATCGCAGGCGCCCCAGTCACCGGTGATCCGGGGCACGCCCGGAGACGACCCGCAACCCAAAATCGTGATGCGTTGCCTGACCTGCATTTACCGCTCGCTGCCTTGGATCTGGCGCCCGGAAACGTCCTGTGTCAGTTTCGGCACCTTGGAAAACAACCGGAAGAAATTCTCGCTTGTTTGCGCCCACAGGTCGTCCACAGTCATCTGCAATGTCTCGGCCAGGACCTGCGCCGTGTGGACGACATAGGATGGCTCATTGCGCCTGCCACGATGGGGAACGGGAGCAAGATAGGGTGCATCCGTCTCAACCAGCAAGCGGTCCTTGGGCAATTGCCGTGCGATATCGCGCAATTCCTCGGATTTCTTGAATGTCACTATGCCCGAAAAGGAGACATAGCCGCCAAGCTCAATGCCGACCTGCGCCAATGCGGCGCCGGAGGAAAAGCAATGCAGGACAAAGGGAAAGGCGCCCTTGGCCATTTCCTCACGCAACAGGGCCGCCATGTCATCGTCCGCGCTGCGGGCGTGGATGACGAGAGGCAGCTGCGTGATGCGGGCTGCGGCAATGTGATTGCGCAACCCGATTGCCTGGGCCTGCCGGGGGGCCTTGTCATAGAAATAATCCAGGCCGGCCTCGCCGATGGCAACGCATTTGGGATGCTCTGACAAACGCACCAGCTCGTCTACGGTGACATCCAGTTCTTCATCGGCATTGTGCGGATGGGTTCCGACAGAGCAATAGACGGAGGGGTATTTTTCGGCAATGGCGATGATGCCGGGAAATTTGACCACCCGGGTCGATATGGTGACCATGCAGCCAACGCCGGCGGACTCGGCCCGCCGCACCACGTCATCGCGCTCTTCCTCGAAATCCGGGAAATCAAGGTGGCAGTGACTGTCAACCAGGATAGGCAAGGGCCCTACTCCGTCTTTTCCGCTTCAACATAGCGTGGAAACACGCCCTGCGGTTTGGGAATGGCAGTGCCGCTTTTCAAGCGACCCGAAGCGCCCAGCTGGTCAAAATCACGCTCACCGGAATCGATCGACAGACCGTCCAGCAGCTTGGCGGCCGAACCCGGTATGAAGGGCTGGCACAGCAGCGCCACCTGGCGAATGATTTCAGCCGTCACATAAAGCACCGTTCCCATACGGGCCGGATCGGTTTTCTTCAAAGCCCAGGGCTCCTGGCCGGCAAAATACCGGTTGGCCTCGGATACAACGGCAAAGATGGAGCCCAGGGCCATGTGAATGGCTTGCTGATCCATGGATTCGCGGGTTTCCGCCAGCAGATTGTCGGCCGCCTGCAGGATGGCCTTGTCCGCTTCGTCAAAGGCGCCTGGTTCGGGGACTTTTCCCTCGCAGTTTTTCGAAATCATCGACAGCGAGCGCTGCGCCAGATTGCCCAGATCATTGGCAAGATCGGAGTTGATCCGCGCAACGATGGCCTCGTGATTGTAGTTTCCATCCTGGCCGAAGGGCACTTCGCGCAACAGGAAGAAGCGAACCTGATCCAGCCCGTAATGGTCGACCATGGAAAATGGGTCGACAACATTGCCAACAGATTTCGACATTTTTTCTCCCCGGTTGAAGAGAAAACCATGGGCATAAATGCGCTTTGGCAGGGCGATGCCGGCGGACATCAGAAAGGCTGGCCAATAGACCGAGTGAAAGCGGATGATGTCCTTGCCGATAATGTGAACATTGGCTGGCCAATAGTCCCAGAGCGGGTTTTCCGTATCGGGGTAACCAAGCGCCGTAATGTAGTTTGTCAGGGCATCAACCCAGACATACATGACGTGTTTGTCGTCACCCGGCACCTTGATTCCCCAATCGAAGGTGGTGCGCGACATGGATAGGTCTTTCAGACCGGAATTGACAAAGGAGACGACCTCGTTGCGGCGCGAATCCGGTCCGATGAAATCCGGGTTGCTCTGATAATGTTCCAGCAATGGATCCTGATAGGCTGACAGGCGGAAAAAGTAGCTGTCTTCCTCCACCCATTCGACCGGCGATCCCTGCGGGCCATAACGCACATTGTCGTCGCGCAGTTCGGTCTCGTTTTCCTGATAATAGGCCTCATCACGGACCGAATACCAACCGGCATAGCTGTCCTTGTAGATGTCACCGGCTTCCACCATCTTGTTCCAGATGGCCTGGCTTGAGCGATGATGACGTTCTTCGCTGGTGCGAATGAAATCATCATTGGACGCACCAAGCACCTCGGCCATACGCTGGAACTCGGCCGTGTTGCGGTCAGCAAGTTCTCGTGCCGTCAAACCCTGCGCACGGGCCGTCTGCAACATCTTCTGACCATGTTCATCGGTACCGGTCAGGAAATAGACATCCTTGCCGTCATGGCGTTGAAAGCGCGCCAGCGCATCGGTGGCGATCAGCTCATAGGCATGGCCGATATGCGGCTTGCCATTGGGATAGGAAATCGCAGTCGTTATGTAGAAGCGGTTTTGGTCGCTCATTATCAGGATCACTCATCTGTAAGGTGTTTGTGCCCTCTTAAGACACTTTGCCCGCAATGGCTAGTGTTTATCTGCTGATTGCCAATCGCCTATCCAGGGATATAATTGCGCATAAACAATATGTTAGTAGATATTTTGTCTTCAATGCAGCAGGGAATTTTCAGGCTGCCGACAGGCGCGAAAGAGACGAAAACAACGATATGATCGTTTGCTTGCGGTCCAGATTGTAACTCGCGGCCGTGGCCAGACTTTCCTGCAGGCGACTGGACAGCAATGCCCAATGGTCTGCGGCGGCCAGATTTCCCCTTTCGGCTTCCTCACGCGCCATTTCCATCACCCGCTCTTCGGCATAATCGACGAAAAAGCCAAAGGCGGTTTCCCGGTCCCTCGCCGTCAATGTATCGGCCAGCGTGTGCACGACCCTGCGCGATTGCGCCGGTCCGTCACGCAGGATCTGCTCAAAGGCCTCGGCGATTTCCAAGCCGCCATAACGCAGCAGCAGCAAGGCGTTTGAAAGACTTCCCCTGGAATGGTGGACCACCGCTTCAAGAACCGCTGGATCCTGCCCGGCAAGTCCCAGATGGTCCAGCCCCTGCAGCAATTGCGTATCGTTCAAAGGCTGCAACCGCAAAGGCATGCAGCGCGAGCGGATTGTCGGCAGCAATTTTCCCGGCGCATGGGACAGCACCAGAAACAGCGTTCTCTTGGGTGGCTCTTCAAGAATTTTCAGGATGGCATTGGCGGCCGATCGGTTCATGTCGTCTGCCGGATCGATGATGATGATACGCCAATTGCCGGTGCCCGATGTCTGGGCGAGAAAATGGCCTGCCCGGCGCACTTCATCAACAGTGATTGCCGATCTGACCTTGCCGGTCTTGGCGTCCACCGGACGCGCCAGATGCAGCAGATGGTGCGAAGCACCGCTGCCAAGTTGGCGCATAACGGGCGAATCGGGATCCGGGTCACCGATGGTTTCAGGCGCGCTATCGGGCTGCGGATGGCTCAGCACATGGGCCGCGAACCGGTAGGCCAGCGTGGCCTTGCCGATGCCTGCGGGACCTTCCAGAAGCAGGGCATGATGCAGCGTGCCGCTGCGATAGGCCATGGCGAGAAATTCCAGGGTCTCTTCATGTCCGAAGATTTTGGTATTTTGCGCCGGTGGAACAGCGCCATCGAGCACATTGTGGTCGCCGCTCATTGTGGCTCTGCCGTTATGTCGGACGATGCGGCTTTCGCGGAAGACCGCTTGCGTGTCCGTTTTTTCCTGGGGGGCTCATCCGGAAGCCTGGACAAGGCAAGCTGTTCGATAGCCAGTTTTTCTATCGTTTGCGCAATGGAATCGGCCGGTTGATTTGCATCCACCACCTTGCATCTCTCCGGCTCTTTTTGTGCGATTTCCAAAAAGGCCTCGCGGCGTTTTTCGTGGATCGACAGCGCCTCTTTCTCGTAGCGATCCGGATTTCCGGACCCGGCACGTGCAGCAGCGCGGGCCAGACCGACTTCGGCAGGCAGATCAAGAATGATGGTGAGATCGGGAACCATGCCATTGATGGCAACCCGTTCCAGTGCCGTGACAAATTCCGGCTCCAGATTGCCGGTCACGCCCTGGTAGACGCGCGAGGAATCCATGAAACGATCGCACAGGACGATCTTGCCGGCTTCGACCGCCGGCCGGATCAATTCTTCAACATGATCGCTGCGCGCGGCGGCAAACAGAATGGCCTCTATGCGCACGCCGAATTCTTCTGCGGCGCCTGAAAGCAACACGTGGCGGACGGCTTCCGCGCCAGGTGAACCACCGGGCTCACGCGTCATGACGACATCATGGCCCAATGCGCGCAGCGCCTCGGCCAGGTATTGGATCTGGGTGGACTTGCCGGCCCCCTCACCGCCCTCAAATGTTATGAACCGTCCCTTCAAAGAAACCCTGTCCCCTCATCAACATTCAATATGGTGGACCGGTATCCAGACCGGCAACACACAAATCGACGCCCCGGAGCGTTCATCAATGATCTTGTTCATTCTCACGAGGTTTGACTGTGTTTGTAGGGGGCTTTTTATTGGCCGTCCAGACAATCCGAATGTATTGAGGCAATGTTTTGCGATTATAACCAGAACAATATCAATTCCTTGGCTGCATCGAATGCACGCCGGTGCAAAGGGCCCTTGTTCACTGATTCTGCGGCAAAAAGCTGGGTCTGCTGACTCAGGGTGTCACCAATCCACACATTCAGGGTTCCGACGGCATCGCCCTCTTCGACCGGCGCATTCAGCGGCCAATCGTAGATGATGCGCGCCTTCAATCGGTCGGCATTGGTAATGGGAACAAAAATGTCTATCGGCCCTTTCGCCTTGAGCGTGATGCTGGACTGGTCACCACCATAGACGCTGGCATTGCCAACGATTTCATCACTGGAAAAAAGCTGTCTCTTTTCAAAGGAGCGCAGTCCCCACTCCAGCATCCTGCGGCTTTCCTCGGCGCGCTCCTTGATGCTGCTCATGCCGCTCATGGCCAGAAAGAGCCGCCTGCCCTTGCGCTCGATCGAACTGACAATGGCGTAGCCTGATTCGTCCGTATAGCCGGTCTTCAGGCCGTCGACTCCGATATTGGCTGCCAGAAGCGGATTTCTGTTGCGCTGGTTGATGCCATTCCAGGTAAAATCCTCCTGCGCATAAAGCGGATAGAATTGCGGATAGGTCTGCTGGATATGGCGGGCCAGCAAGACCAGTTCCTTCATCGTCACCCGTGCATCTGGATGCGGCAAACCGGTTGCATTGGCAAAATTGGATTTGGTCAACCCAAGTTCGCGGGCGCGCTCGTTCATCATGTCGGCAAAGACCTCTTCCGACCCGGCCATGCCTTCGGCGATGACAATACAGGCATCATTGCCGGACTGGACAATCACGCCCTGCATCAGATCCTGCAGGCTGACAGATGAATGAATTTCCGCGAACATGGTCGAGGTGCCGGAGACCGCGCCGCCTGTCCGCCAGGCGTTTTCAGAAACTTCGAAGGTGTCTTCGGGCGACAGGCGCCCGGACACGATGGCATCGAACACCAGTTCCATGGTCATCAGCTTGGCAAGCGAGGCCGGCGGTATCAGGTCGTCTTCATTTTTTGCAAAAAGCACCGAGCCGGTTTCCGCCTCGATCAGATAGGCCTGTTTTGCCTTGGTTTCAAACAGCTGAGCCATGGCAGGTGAAGGATTGATCGCCACCAGCAACGTCCATGAAATGGCCAGCAGTGCGGCCTGGAACCTGTCGAACATCGGCTGTGATTTCCTCTTCATCTGACATGCATGCGGCAAGCCTAGCAATGGTCGACGGTTCAATCAATCCAATTGAGTTCACAACCGGACAACTGCCGATACCAACACGTCTGATCCGCACTGTCGCAACGATGCGAACAGCGTTCAAAGGTTCGTTGTTCTGTCAGAAACCGGCTTCGCACGTTTCCGGAACCGCATTTGTCACACGCGTTGTCTTGTCAGAAATTGGCATCGCACTTTTCTGGAAACGCATTTTTCAGGCGCGTTATCTTTTCAGAAATTGGCATCGCACTTTTCTGGAAACGCTAGTTACCCTGACGTTTCCATGAGGCAAGAATCATCGTGCCGGTAAGCTGCGGTTGAGACAGGACCAGAGCGAAAGGCGTGTCTGCCTGCTGTTCGACGCGCATTTGCGCATAGGACGACACGGTCGATGCCGGCAGGTCGTCGCCGCTGGCAAATGTGCGCACAAAGGACGGACGTTCTGTGGGAACCGGCCCCGTTTGCGGCAATGACCCGACGTCTGCGTCGATGGAAAACGCCGATTCGCTCATCGAGGCATCAGACGACAGGCGCGCCATTTTTATCCGTGGTTGTTTTTGTGAAAGACTTGCCGTTTCAACGCTGCGACCAAAGACGGTCGAAATGGCCCGTTGCGGTGCGCGCATGGCCAGCATGACGCCGGAGGCGCCAGCACTATCGTCCGGAACAACATCCGGCGTCAACGGGCTCGCTCTTCCATTCTTTTTGTAGGATGCCGACAGATAGGCCATATCATGGCCATCCATGCGGGCCCGGCCGACATATTGAACGCGAACCTTTGCCAGTCCGGCCTGCTTCATCTCCAGAACATCCGCCGCCTTGCTGGATACGTCGATAATCCGGCCCTTTTCGAAGGGGCCGCGATCATTGACGCGCACCACCACGGAATGGCCATTCTCGGTATTGGTGACGCGCGCGTAGCTTGGCAATGGAAATGTCGGATGGGCTGCGGACAGATGATACTGATCATAGATTTCGCCATTGGCGGTCTTGCGGCCATGGAAGTTCGGACCATACCAGGATGCCAGCCCCTTCTTGTCGTAATTCTTGTCCTCTTTGGGCGTATACCACCTGCCCCGGACCTTGTAGGGTTTGCCAAGCTTGAAACTCCCACCGCCCTTGGCCACCTTGCGCGATGTCGTGACACGCTTGCTGGCGCTGACCCCATAGGCCTTGCTGCTGAATTTCGTCTTGGTGTTGATATCGGCCGTGTCCATTTCCGATATGGTGCTGCCGCAGGCCGTCAATGCGATGCCGACGGAGGCAAACAGAGCGGCGCGGGCAAATGCGCTGACGATCGTCCTTCGATGCGCGCTGCCAGCGCGCGTCGATCCTGCAGGGGCCGAATTTACCGACACTGATCTTGCCAGTAATGATTTCGTCAGGTCTGAACCATATCGCATAGATAGATTAAATCCGAATTTGCTGATCATCAGGTTTTGACTATCCATACTACAATTGTGAAAATTTCCCAATGCCTTGCCCCTATGAAATTCTATTGCGACAAAAGCCCACAGGAAGAAGGCGATAAAACGCTGAATTTCAGGCAATTCCAAGCATTTTAGTCGAATTGATTGTAATGTGGTTAATACGATATGAACGCTGCACCGGTCCGATTTGACGCCCCGATCGCCATCAACAGGCCCCGTCCTGATGATTCAGTCAGTTTTTGACAAACAACGGCTTGCAAAACAAAAGAACATATAGCAATAAGGCGGCGTCGGAGGAGTGGCCGAGCGGTTGAAGGCACCGGTCTTGAAAACCGGCGTGCGGGAGACCGTACCGTGGGTTCGAATCCCACCTCCTCCGCCATTTGCCCTTTGTCCGACCCGGAGACATGGGTAACACAATGTACCTAAGACATAGGTGACAACCTCGTGCCGAACGGGTTGTCGATAGTTTGCAATGTTTTTTGCTCCAGGTCGATATATCCCAGATCATAGTTCATAAATGACACCAACCATATTCCGTCGTCCACCTCCTTGATGCCGAGCCTCTGGCCGGCCATAACCGTTGATATGTTGATCTTCTTTCTGTGCATGCAGATGCGTCCACAGGCCGTGACGAGAATGTCCTTGTCGTGGAAGGGATATTCCACCTCCGGCAGGCCTTTGTACACTTGCTCTGACGGTAAATAGACCTCATTTGGATACTTCATACCGAGCGCCTCATGTGGCCGCTCACCATTGAATTCGCTTATGAATGCATCAAAGCGTGCTTGTTGCTGCAGGCTGTTTCCCCCCGGAGGCCTTGTTGTTTCTTTCTTCAATGTCAGGTGCATGCGCTCATGCCTGCCGTTCTGTTGCGGGTGTCTCATTGCCCGGCAGGCAAGCGAAGCGCCGCCGAGAGGGGGTTTGATACGTTCGATCCGAATGCCCAGCCGCAGCCACCACACAGACAGCCTGGACAGATTGTAGAGCCCGTTGGGACTGGCGAATGGCAAGCCATTGTCGGTTCTGATCGCCTTGGGCAGACCGCGTTCGGCAAACAGGTTTTGGAAGGCTGACAAGGCATTGATCTCTTTGGTCGAATCATGGGCTTCGCAAATCAACAGCATGCGTGAGGCATGGTCTGTGACAGTCAGGGGGTAACAGTATTGACCATTGCCAAGCTTGAACTCACCCTTGTAATCGGCGCACCACAGAGAATTGACGACCGATCCCGCCGATAGCGGTGTGCCTTGGGCCTTATGACGCTTGCGCTGTTTGCCGCGCTTGACTAGGCCATGACGATCCAGCACCGCATGAACCGTGCTCTTGGCCGGGATGCGCACATCACCGGCCAGGCGCCGAACGAGCAGCTCGCGGATCTTCCTGGCGCCCCAGTGGGGTTTGTCACGCCTGCATTCAACAATCATACGCTCGATTGCTTCAGGTAACTGATTGGCATAACGCACCGGTCGCCGAGAACGATCGCAAAGCGCCTCCAACCCGCGCTTCTTGTAGCCATTGAAAATCTTGTAACCGGTCTTGCGGGAAATCCCGAACTCCCGGCACAGATCGCTCATGCTTTCACCATCAAGACGGCGGGCGACAAATCGTAAACGTTCCTCCATGACCGAACTCTCTTTCCACGGCATCAACACCTCCAGCAAAACCAAAAGTGTTACCTATGTGTCCGGTACAAAATGTCACCTATGTCTCAGGTCGCTCACGTCTAACTCTCTGATGAAAATTATACATTGAGCGCTTTTACACAGTCACGCCTGTGAGACCTTGCCGTGCAACTGAATTTCAGATCGGTGCGCGCCCATAGGCCATTGACATGCGTCACGCCTGCGGAATTTGGTGGGTCTCTCCCTTTCTGCTTACTATCTGGATATCAATTGCGCCCATTGCCACCGCCTCGAGGGCCCGACCAGCAATTCCGGCTTTTTCCTGACCTTTGGAGAAAGCGACAGCATGCGCTGGGGGCCCCGTCGCTGTCGGTCGCGGCTCAGGCGGTCACATCTATGACATCGACCCCGGCAAAGCGACAAGCTCCATCCTCATCTTCCGCATGAAAAGCCAAGACCCCGGCATCATGATGCCGGAACTCGGACGCTCCCTGGTCCACAGCGAGGCTGTCACCATGCTGGAGGCCTGGACTGATCAGTTGGTTGGTTCCGGCGCGGTGGTGAGAAGAGGAAGTGTTGTTAGATGAAAAGTGCGCAGGATTCTTTGCGTCATCTCTTGATCTGCTTGACCTCGTGGCCATAGGTAACGTCGATGGTCACGCCATTGGGATAGAAAACAATAAGGGATTTAGTGGACTGTTACCGTTATTGGCGGACGGTGCGTCAGACGAAAAGCAAGCCCAGGATCGACGCCTTTCACGCCTGGGCCGAAAAGCAACTGACCCGCATTCCGGGCAAAAGC
>TARA_R110002126_G_scaffold291063_2_pt1 | contig 47164 bp, 52 predicted proteins | sample TARA_R110002126 | Tara Oceans TARA_R110002126 (sample SAMEA4397536) | marine metagenome | biome: Polar Biome; feature: [DCM] deep chlorophyll maximum layer (ENVO:01000326); material: water (ENVO:00002006), including particulate matter (ENVO:01000060) such as... | depth 30 m | reverse complement strand
TACTAACGTAGGATGTGTTTTACCATCGCCATTAGAAAAAGTATTTACCTTCGTTTCTAATTCTTCTATAGCTTGTCTTTTGCGATTTATTTCGTCTGCAGACTCGTAATATTTAGGATCTACGCCTTCAAGTTTCGCAATTTTATCTGCTGAATCTTCTTTGTCTGGTATATTTAAAGGAAAAACACTCATTATACTGTTGTTAATAGATTAGGAACTTCTGATGGATATAAGAATTCTACAAATTCTGACACTTCTTGTATATGCAAATAACCAATGCTAAATATTGATTCTGTTGTAAAGGTGATGGTAGTTTTTAACGCTGTTGATGATGCTTTAATAACTGGTTTTTTATTCTGATAAAAATCGTTTCTGCCCATAACCAACAACTGGCCATTGGATAAGGCTATCTGAATAAATTTTGCCGTTTTTATTTTTTCAATTCTGTCTGTACGTTTATCATCTGTATTCGGAAAAGATATTTTTAAGGATTGTGTGTAGATAGATCCTGCTTTGGTTTGTTTTTCTGTTTCTCTAAAAGAAACTGATTGTTTACCAAAATGGGTATCTTTCCAGGTAAACTCATTCCCTTTTGCATCAAAAAAGTTTTGATTTTCTGAATTTGACACAGGTGTTAATGCCCCTATATAATCGATATAGATTTTACAGATAAACGCTTTCGATGTTACTTTTTTGAGCAGCTGCATTACAAAATACTTTTACACAAAGCAACGCGTTTAAAAAAGTTTTTTTATGATATGGAGCGATTGCCTATTTGTAATTGTAAACTCTATTGCTACATTGGCTTTGAAATCGGCTTAAAAAAAAGGCTTTCTTTTTTTCGCGATGATACAAATGGCGCATACTATCTAAACGAAAACCAAACTCTTCTAAATCGTATTCTTTCATAAAATCTAAGATTAGGGTATCTAGTTTTATTTCTGGAGCGTATTTTAAAACATTATTAATTCGCGTTACAAACGTATAGCGAAACAAATCTTCAAAAATTTCATTGATGTGTAAGGCTACTTTTTCGGGTACTTTTAAGAATGAGGTTTTTCCTTTTTCGGTTACGTATACCTGAGCTGTACATTTCGATATTTTGGTAGGGATTGAAAAATACACATAGTATTTTTGTGGCTTAATAGGTTGTTTGCTTTTTTCTAATGTAATTCTGATAATTTTACCTAGTGATGATGTTGCACTTAACTTACAGGCTTTTACTTTGTGTTGTAAATAATGTGCCGCGACTTCTTCTTTAAATTCTTGATAAAAAAAAGGAATTAAATGCGGTCTTAATTTTACAGGAACCACAATAGTTTCTTGCGGTTTTTCGGGTAATGGTGGTAAATTAAAAAGTGTACATTGCATTATACCTATTGCATTATACTTAACCTACGTGTTAAGTACTTCAAATATACAAAAATATACTCATAGGTATATTTTTTGTTTACCTATAAGTATATTAAAATAAAGATTCACTAAAATAATTGATGTAATTATTTATGGCATTGAAATCTTTGCAGGTGCCTTTTTCGATTTCCTTAATTTTAGTGAGCGAAATATCTAAAGTTTTAGATACTTCTTTTTGGCTTTCTGCTCTTTTGTTTTTTGCATTGGTCACTTTAATAGAGAGTTGAGTTTTCAACTCTCTATCGTCTATCCAATTAAAAAAAGGTTGATTTTCCAACTGTGTTATTTTTTTAGTTGTTTGGTTTTTAAGCAACTACTAATAAACTTCGTTTATTAGTAGTTAGAGGTCATTATCGCAAAAGTCTTTTAATAATTCCTCCATATTTTTTCCACTATTACCAAGTATCATACATTTTGCAGCGAAGTTCTTCATATCATTTTGCGAGAACGCACCACTAACATCAGATAAAATTAATTTTTTCCGTTTTACCTCTAATTCTTTTGCTTCTCTAAAAAAGTCATCGTATGTATATTCCATAGTGTTTATTTAATTGTTAAAAAACTAATCTTATCTGCGAACCGTTGGCAATAAACCTAAGAGAAAAGCTCACCTACTTGCTTAATGTTATGGTCGTGCATTTTACAAAGTTTCTTAAATGTTTTACGCTTATTAGGTTTCATATCGCTCAGATATGGTTTTCCTGTAAATAAATAATGCTTGGCATCAACAATTCTCTTTGCTATTGCTCGTAAATTATCAAATTTTATTTCTCTTTCTTCTGGTTTCATAATTCTGCTAAACAGCCTCAGCTGCAGTGTTGGTTTCTACTATTTTTATTTGTCCTGGTCTATCAAAAACAAACATGTTCTTGAATTGTATTAATGTTCTAAAGCTTTTTTTACTATGTAGATCTGTAATATAAAATGGACCTTTAGTGCTTTTTTCTTCATATCTAAAAAAAGCGGTATGCTGTATCAACTCATTACATTCTAAAATGTCGAATTCAGCGACTTCTTTTACTTTTAAATGAATGGCAATTGATTCTTGATACCGAAAAGAATCTACCACAAACATTTTTTGAGCACCTAACCACAGATACAATTCTTGGTATTGTTCTAGCTGAGCTTTCATTTCTTGTTTTTGAATGGCTATAAATTTAGGAATATCGCTTTTCCACATAGAACGTGCAGCTTGCACTTTTACGGGCTGTAATCTTTGTGGTCCATAAATGGTACCATCTTGCTGTTGATAGAAAAATTGCTTATTTTCTATAATAGCATCTTTGTGATCAAAAACATCAGATACAGTGGCTGGACGTAAATAAGTGGCTATGGTAAATTTTTTCATTTTCCTAAAATTTCTAATTCACGAAAGCGATTATGAGCCAGCGTATTTAAAAAAGTGCTTTTTTTCATATCTCCAAAAAGGATTAATACACTGAAAATGCGACACGCTCGCAGTAATTCTTCTGTATTTCTGCAGTTTTTAATAATTGTTTTAATTTCTAAGTTCGTATACATTTTTCTTTTTTTTAGATTTTGAAACCGAAAACGGCTGAAAATTTTCCATACTTCCATACCTCTATAAATCAACACTTTAGTTGTTTTTATGTATGGAATGTTATGGAAACTTAAAACCACTTTCCACACTTTCCATACTTTCCATAACATTATCCATACATTAATTAATTGATTTTTAATAATTTAACTATGTATGGAAAGTATTAGACTTTTTTAAGCTACTCATTTTCTTCTTTGATGATTTGGTTAATTATTTCGCTATTTTCGGGGCTTTCTTCTTTCTTAATGTTTTTTTCTGTGGGGGTTGCAGGGGGTATATAAGTTAATTCGTCTTCTTCTGGGGCCGACGTAAACACATTGCCTTGACCAGATTTCTCTTGCATTTTAGATTCTTGATAGGCTGTAGCATCAAAAATTTCATCATATACGCCTGTTTTGTGTAAATCCATTTCGTAACCCGATGATGTTTTTACTTCTCTACCAGAATCCATTTTTAACCCTTTGGTGTGGTACTTTACAAAGCCTTCTGACGATTTTAATTTGTCAATCAGAAATGTTTTACCGGGTATGGCTTCGTATTTATTAATTAGTGGCCACAATTGCGCCATTTTAGCGTACACTTGGTTAAAATGGAATGAAATTGAGCGCCCTTCTATTTTAAAATCTTCTTTGTAAATTAGGCGAATGTTCTCTGGTGATTTGATACCATACAAGAAACAATCCCACCATTTGTTAATGATGCTTTCTGATTGCAGCTTACGCATCTGTTGTATAATCGAATTTTTGAAATAGGTTTCCATTTCGTTAAATGTGAATGGAAAATCTAACGTGTTTTTAAAAATTTCATAAGTTGCACCCAAAACAGATGCGTTTGATATCATTCTTTGTATGGCATCTGGCACCACTTCTTTAAAAGAATTCCGAAACGATCTATATTTGGTCATAAAATGTTCTTGGAACATTGCTCTATGGTTCAGAATATCTTGAGAGTATGAGCTGTACCCATCAGAACACATATCTTTAAACTCATCAAATCGTTTTGATTCTTCTTCCGAAAACTCGTTTTTGTTTACTTCATTAGCAAACAAACGCGTAATTAATGCTTCCTGCCCTGGGTAATCGTTTCCTGTTAAGATTAAAGATGATAAAATTGGCACCGTTTCTAATGCTATTTTACTGGTGATGTTTCCACGCTCATATCCATTTCTATCCCAAATTCCTTTTAAAATTCCGTCTACTTTGTCATCACCTCTTTTATATTCCGAAAATTCACACACACCATTAAAAAACTGAGATAGTTTTATAATCTTGGCTTTCATAGTTGATGCGCCTCCTTCTAAATTTTGTGCCTGTTGTGGAATGCCGTAAAAAGATTGTACCATTTCTGATATCTGGTCTTTACCTGTACCAGCTGGTCCATATAAAAACAGAATTGGAAAGTTTTCTAATTCTTTAACAACGATATCTTGAAAGAGTGAAGAAACGCCGAATAAAATACCAGCTATGGCATATTCTCTGTGCACTTCCATTGCCTTACTTGCAAAAGTTTTGAACGTTACTTTTGCTTTCTGTACTTTAAATCGTTTTTGACTTTCGTATTTAAACGGATTTTTACGATAAATGCTATTGGCTGATGGTACATAATACGAAACCTTTTCGTGTACAAAAATGCCGTTATTATCGATTGCTATATTTTGATTGTTGTATAACTGTACTAAATTATTCCACACCCAAAAACCTTCTGGTTGATGCCCTAAAACTTCAATTTTACGACCTACACCCATTTTTTCAAATAAGTACACTTTTAGTTTAAGGAAATCTCTACTATCACCCGTGTAAATAAAATTACCATTGTTAGATAAGGCTGTGGTAAAACGTTGCTGACTGTCTACAGATTCTGATGGGCAATCGAAAATCTTTTCTAAGCCGTGAATGTTTTTAATTCTTAACAGCTTCATTGGGAACTCTTCATCTGCCATATGCTGAATGATAACAATGGAGCAATTGGTGATATGCTTAAACGTATATTCGCCCTCTTTACCTGTTTTTACCCACATTCTGTTATCGGATGCGAACACTCCGTATTTATACACATCGTCTCTAACTTCTTCCCACTTTGTGGTTACTTGATCTGGTAACGTATATTCGTATTGACGATAATCAATTTTATCGTTATTTAATTTTAGATATTTCTTTTTTTCTTCTTCTGCAGCTGCTTCGAATTTTTCTTGCGCTTGTTTTACCCATTTTTTTATGGATGAAATTGATACTTTACTTTCATCTTTTAACCAAGGAATGTAAATTTCTTTCAACGCTTCATCTGGTATTTTAGCGATAATTTCGCACATTTTATATGCGCCTTTACTTTTTTCTACTGCATTACCTTGTAAATGATTTTTTAATAAGTATTTAAAACCATCTACTTTATCGCCAATTTCTTCTAAGGTTTTTTCTAACGCATATTTTTCTGGTGTAGCGTTTGAAACTGCTATAGATTTAATTTCATCTATAGGAAGATCATAAAGTTTGCTTAGTTTTTCTTCATCATAATCATTATCCCAAGGTGTGTTTTTTAAATTTTCGTATGATTGCTGAAAAAAGGAAATTCTTGAAAAATGCGCTCTAACAAAATCATCTGGATCTAAACCTGCAGTTCTTTGAATGTTTACGGTAAAGCCGTGTTCTAAGAAAATAGCAATGTATCTGAGCATTGCTTTGTTACCGGCTTTGTCATCATCAAAGGTAAAATTGATTTTTGAGGTGTATTTTTTTAGAATTTTGATTTGGCTATCTGTAATAGAAGTACCACAAGGTGCAATGGTGTTAATTAATCCGTTTTCGTGCCACGCAATTACATCATTATAGCCTTCTACTATATTTGCTTCACCAACATTTACAATTTCTCTAGCAGCTCTATTGAGTGCAAACCAAGTTTTATTTTTTTCGTATAAGATAGATTCTGCTGGGTTAATCCATTTTGCAGCTTTTTCGTTTCCAGAAACGTCTCTACCTGCAAAACCAATTAAAAGCCCCTTAACATCATAAATAGGATAAATAATTCTTTGCCAATACTTGTCGTATTTTTCTCCTATTAAAGATATTTCTTTTCCCTGCTCAACTAACTTTGCGTCTACTAATTTATCAGAAATAAAACGTTGTCCTGGTGCATAACCAATTCCCCAATCGCAAATAATAGCTTCTGAATATTGTCTTTTACCAATTACTTCTTTTTTGCCATCGTGATCTTCTGGTAATTCTTTAAACGCATTTTTATAATGCACTAAAGCCGATTGCAAAACTGGACGTAAACTGTCTTTTTTAGCGATTTGCTTGGCTCTTTTTTCTGCAAACTTTTTATCTTCATAAGCTACAGATATGCCAAACTTTTTAGCAATTGCTTCTATAGCTTCTGGATAGGTCATATTATCGGCTTCCATTAAAAAAGTAATGGCGTTCCCTGATTTGTCTGACGATTTACAGTAAAATCGCTGTTTTACTTTATCTACCCAAAAAGAGGGTGTTTTTTCTTTTTGAAAAGGAGAAAGGCCGAAAAAATGCGTTCCTTTCTTTTTTACTTGGGTGTAATCTGAAACGATGTCTAAAATATCTACTTTATCGAGCAGATCTTCTGCAAAGGCTTTTTTTATGTATGGCATAGTTATATTACTTCTTTTAATTGAAAATCTGATAAAGCTTGATAGTTAGCTTCTATAAGTTTTTGAGCCATTATTGGTACAACCGAGTTACCTATAAATTTTAATTGATTGGTTTTTGTACCTGTTAAGTGAAAATTTTCTGGAAACCCTTGTATTTTTTTCAATTCAGAAACTTTTAACATTCTTATTTTTATATCTGAAATTTCATTCTGAAGCATAAAAGAAATTATATTAGCCTCAGTAGCATTTCTGATGTTTCTTCGTTTTCCTTGATATTCAATCTCGCTAGTACTTATCAAATAAATAGGCTTTTTATCCATACGCGCAATAAGCGTTTGTGCCGGCTCCTCTATTGATTTTCCTTTATTAGAAAACTGATTATCTACCAACCATTTTACAGACACCAAATTATGTTTCGGTCTAGTTGTTACTGTACCTGCTGGATTATTTATTGATGATGATGTAGGTTGTGAATAATCGTAATTTAAAAAGTGTGCTGCATAACGTTCTTTAGTGGTTAAAGTATTGCAAGGTTCTTGGACGCTATGTGCGTTTCCATTGCCATAATAAGAGGTTAAAAAAACTGGTTTAACAACGGCGTGAGTTCTACTTGTTAAAATAGTATCTAAAGGTTCTTTACTACTTGTAGATTTATGATAAGGCTCACCACCATTGTATCTTTTTATAAACAAACCCTCTTTTGAAAATTTAAATAATCCTGCGAGTATTCGTTTAAGTGTGTTTTCTGAATAAGGTTTTCCCATTTTAGTAAAACCAAATATTGAAGTTCCCTCGTCGTTTAAATCAAGTACTTCTTTTACCGCTTTCCAAGGCTTTAAATGAGTGCTTTTTATTTTACTCTTTTTTATGTGCGTTTGCTTTGGAAATGCTATAGGTAAGCCAATTTTAGCAAACACACCAAAATACCTCTCTCTAGATGTATATGCTCCGAAATCTGCTGAATTTAAAAGTTTGTAATCATAGCTGTATCCATAAAACTGTATTGCATTAGACCATCTGTTATAATCAATACTCTTTAATGCTTTTATTGGTTTACCATTATTATCTAATGGACCCCAAGTAAGAAATTCTCTAACATTTTCTATGTAGATATAATCTGGGTTTAATTGTTCTATATATTTATAGAGATGATCTGCTAAAGTTCTGCTATCAGCATCTCTTGCTAACCCTCCTTTTGCTTTCGAAAAATGTGTACACTCTAAGGATGCCCATATATTTATAATACAATCTGGCTCCTTTTTTCTTAAAGATTGCACCAAATTTTTAATTTTTACAATAACATTAAAATCTCTTACATCTTCTGTTAGATGTAAACAATCTGGATGATTGGTTTTATGACATTTAATTGCCTCTGCATCGTGATTGACACAAACAATCACTTTTGCTTCAATATTTGATAAATGTATTCCTGTTGTAGTTCCTCCAGCTCCACAAAATAAGTCTATCCAATATGTTTTTATTTTTTTCATTATGAATCAGTTTTTAAAATTACAGTAGTCTTAAGACTTACTACTAATTGTTTACAATTAGTAAGAATTACTAATAATTTACCTTTATGAATTGATGAAACATTGTCACCCAAAGAAATTAGCTTCTGAAATTGGTGAAACTTTCGTTTGGTTTCAGTTAATTTAAAGTGATCGTTTTCTTTTAATTCTTCGATTTTAATTTCTTTGAGCGTTTCCATTAGTTAATGATAGTTTGAATGTTAAAATTATATGCGCTACCTAATTTTTTTACGTGCTTATCTTCTGTTTGAGAAGATGTGGGATACACTTCTTTTTTACGCGAGCTGTAGCTTATCCCTTTTGCTTTTAAGCATTTTTGCAGGTAGTATATTTTCTCCTGGTCTTTTTTTTGCTTGGCTAACCAAAAAGCTTCGTGTTCTTGGTTTTCTTTGTGTTTTTCGTACGTGTTCATTAGCAATGACAATTATCTCTTTCAGGAAACAACCACTCCTCAAAATCTTCTACATCCACAATTATTTTTGTATTTGCCATTATTAACCTCGCTAAATACATTGTAAAAGCATCTCTTAAAACCCCTGTAGTAAATGGCATTTCTATTTTAACACCATCTTCTAGAGAGATAGTCATATTTCTGCTACTATTTGAAAGTTGAGAAGGCAATGAATCTATAATAATGTGTTGCTGTTCATCCTCTTTGAAAAATTTAGCAGATATTTCGTAATTTCTAGAGTTATTACTAATAGTAATCGTGTAGTAATCTTTTAAGACTTCACTATCTGGCCATTTTCTTTCATATTCAAAAGAAAAATCTTCCCAGTCGATGTCACTATCGTATTGGTAGCTAGATTCTGATATAAACTCTTTTAAAAATTCTGATAATTTAATTTCTGATTTTGCTCGTGTAAATAGTTTTGTGGCAATAGGTAGAAAGGTTCTACCAATAGCTGTGTTTACTATTTCGTCTGCCTTTTTACCGATTTCCTCATTTAAAAGAGTTATGATATCTGGTAGCTCTAAATTGAAAGAAATTGATTTATTTTCTAGAGCTTTGCGTAGCGCTTTTTTATATGGGCTATCATAACCTGTATAAAAACTTTCTAATTCTGATACTGCTGCTTTATTTGCTAATTCTACCGCTTTTGCTTGTAATCTTTCTTTGTCTAATTTTATGTTTTCTAATTCCATATTTAATAGTTTACTTCTTTTAATTTTGCTAAATCATTTAACTCATTTTCAATTTGAGTGATTTGCTTTTGTTTTTCATCCGTAGTAAAAAGTTTGGAGCTTTTTACTTGCGCTAATCTTGCAGTTGCTGCATTGATTTTTGAGTCTATTTGTTTTTGGGTTTGCATTTGTTAATATTTTAAGTTTGTCCAATGAATAATTTTACCTGTAAAGTTGGTGTCGAAATATTGAAGAAAATCTATAACTGTATCAAAACCATCGTTTTTTGCTAGATTAATAAGTGTTTCGAAATCAATTTCTTTACCATCTATAAAAACGCCTGGTTGCTGTTCTTTTTGAGAAGAATTATTATAGTTCCAAACTATTTCAATATCTTGTGTTGAAACACATTTAATAGTAGGTGCAAACTGAAAACGTTGTGGAGTTCTATTATTAATAACAGGATGAATCTTGTTACCGGCTTTCCATCTGTTCGATTTATCTTGTCTGATGGTGTGTCTTTTTGGATGCGTAATTCCAAAATTTACAAAGATTGCTCCTTGAAATTTTTCTTTATATTCTTGATTGTATTTATAAAATTTATCATCAAAATCTATAAAGCGATAATATAAGCACGCCCATATTTTCTCAACGAAATAGGTCTTTTTGTCTTTTATTTTTTCTGTGAAGGATAGTGTCATATTCTATAATTCTTTGGTTTCAGTTAATTCTAATTCTGCAATACCTTTTAATTCTTTCAGTTTTTTCTTTTGGTCTTTAATGTGTTCTTTGATGATTTTTACACCTAAATCAAAACGAACTCCAAAAATTTGATGACCAGAACTTCTTCCAGTAGGTACTCCTAATTGTAAATCTCTTCTATCTCCAAAAGCATCATCTAACTTTACTTCTCCTGTTGTTTTTAGAGATTCTTTCATATCAGTAATTAATTTTTTACTGTTTTCGATTTGCTGATGACAGTTGTGTATTTTAACTGCGGTTTCTTTTGTTATCATAAGTTTTTTTCAGTTTAAAAAACCACTACCATTTCTGATAGTGGAAATAGTTATTAATATTTAAAGTGCTTACACACAGTTTAAAGAACGTATGTTTAGGCTTTACTAAACATATTTAGCTATTGCTAAATGAGATTGAGCTCGTGGGCTTTTACGGTTATTTCTTGACGGGTTTGTACGCCTAATTTTTGGTACAGAATTTTTGAGGCTTTATGAAAAGAACCTAAAGCAAGATTTAACTCGTCTGCAATAACCTGATTGATTTTATTGGTGCTTTTTAAAATCATTAAATCGATTTCTAAAGCGGTTAATTCTTGATTATTTACTTTTGGTGCTTTGCAAATAATGCCATTAAAAGGACAGGTTTTTCTGCTAGGACAATTCCAATAATCCCCCTCTTTAAATTGGTTATTCTCCATATCTGCAGAAAAATCAAGTCCTCCATATCTACATTGTAAAAACTGTTGTAGTTGGTTAAATTTTGAATTTGGATGCCATTCTTGAAGTGCTTTAGCTACTTCTGGATGACTTTCTATTTCTTCATTACCTAATTGTATAATTGCAAAAGGCAATTGGTTTAATGGCAATACGTGACCATCTTTAATGAATTTCATTTCGCCCTCGACTGCGAAAAATTCTACTCCTTTGCATAACATTCCTGGATACAAAGAATTGCTAGTTTGTGTGTGTGTCATATTTATGGTTTAAAGTGTTATTCTTGCAGTTGCTTTTCTAACCTTTTCTTTTTACGCTGATGCGATTTTGCTACTTTTAGTAAAGCGTTTAAAACATCTACATTAGAGGTGGTAATTTGATTTCTTACGTTTCTAATTACTTGATCAGTAACAAGTATTTTCGCTTTTTTCAATTCTTTCTTGGTTAATTCTACATAACCGGCAGGAATATGTTGGTCTATAAATTGGTAAGCGGCGCTAATGTGTGGTTGCATATTTTTTTTTGACTTATTAAATTATATATTTGTTTAATATTGTTTAAATCCGTTCACAAATATACATATAAGTATATAATAAATATACCTATATATGTAGTTTATAATCAATCTAAATTATGACGTTTCAAGAAAAGCTAACTAAATTTTTTAAAGACAGAAAAATTACTAATGTAGAAGTTGCAGAAGCTACAGGATATTCCCCGACAATGATTGGTCGTTATTTAGCCAAATTAGACCCTAATTATAAATTTATGATGGCGCTAAATGTTTGCTATGAATTAGACTGGAATTATCTTTTAAAGGATAGTGATGTTGTAAATGAAGATGGCGAACCTTACTTAAAAAGCCCTGAAATTTTATTAAAAGAAATCGAAAATAGAGTAAATCAATTAAAAGAGTGGCACAATAATGACACTCAAAATAAATAAACCACTGTTAATCTTAGTGTTATACATATATATGGAGTTCTTCTGGAGTCACAAAAACTTATCTTAACCGGTAAGTTTTTTTTATTTTTATTTTTATTTGATTTTATACAGTAATGACGTTCGATACTTGCCAAAAATTGTTTAAAATAAAAAAGACTCTTAACAAACGTTAAGAGCCTTTTCGTCTAACCAAACTTAGTATAAAAACTAACTACTACTATTATTTATCTTTTTTTAATTCTATTTCTTATTAAGTGTTCTGTTTATAAGACACCATAATATTTAATAAGTCACATTTTATTTTATAAAATAAAAAAACTCGAGAAATTCTCGAGTTTTAGTTTAAATATTGTTTGATGGCTATTCTGTGTTCGGGTTTGCTTTTATCATAGTTACGAACCAACAACTCCAGTATTTCTGGAGGTTTTACACCGATTTCATTTTTATTTGCATATTTCGAAACATATAAATTATAGGTTTCTACATCTTTTTCGAAAATTAAAAAATGTGTAGCATTTAATTCTGTATAAGCAATTTCATTACCCGAAAAAGAATTGGACTTATCTTGTAAAAAAAGCGAAAACTCGTAATACTTTAAAACATTTTCCATAGTTAAACCAATTCTGCAGATAAACCTAATTGTAACAATTTAGAGCATCTTGGCTCTAAATCTTTATATTCACCAGACTTTACAGTACACTTACCTTTATAATGAACCAAAATAGTACATTGTTCTGCTTGTTCTAAAGTATGATCACACACATCTATTAAAGATTCTATTACAAAATCGAACGTGTTTACTTCATCATTATGTAAAACAATTTCATGTTGATGTGTTTCTTGCTCTAAGACATCTACCTCTTCCTGAATTTTTTCTTTTGTACTCATATCTACAAAATTACAACTTATTGTATTTTAATGCAACCCAATTGTTCTTTTCTATACAGGTTTCTAGTGTTAAATTATACTTAACAACTTCATTATCAATAATTGATATATCTTCTTTGTAAAAACCACTCAATAACAAAACACCTTTTTGATTCAAACAGCTTGTATAGACCTTCATATCATTCAACAAAATATTTCGGTTGATATTTGCGATAATTACATCATACTTTTTATCAACCAATAGAGAAGCATCTCCTTCAAAAACGGAAATGTGACTACAATTATTGCGTTCTACGTTTTCTATAGCGTTTTCGTAACACCAATTGTCAATGTCTATAGCATCTATGGGCTTAGCGTTTTTCATTTCAGCAAAAATGGCTAAAATCCCGGTTCCACACCCCATATCTAAAACACTTTTATCATCTAAATTTAATTGTAATAAATGTTGAATCATCATATGTGTCGTTTCATGATGACCCGTACCAAAACTCATTTTTGGTTCGATAACAATATCATATTTTAAATTTGGATTGGTATGAAATGGTGCTCTTACACTTACCAAATCATCAACCTGAATAGGCGTAAAATTCTTTTCCCATTCGGCATTCCAATTGGTTTGCGCTACTTCTTTTCGATTAAAATCAATAGAAAACGCTGTTGATTTTAGAATAAAAATATCATCTAAAATTGTAGGATAATCCTCCTCTTTTTGAATATATGCAATTACTCCGTTTTCATTTTCTACAAAACTCTCAAAACCCACATTACCCAATTCTGCAATTAAAATTTCAGTTGCCGGTTCTTTGGGTAAAACCGTAAAGTTGTATTCTATATAAATATTATCCATCATAAAAAAAGCGTCAAGATTAAATCTTGACGCAAATTTATAAGTTTTATTACTAAACTCTAGTTAAATTGCTTTTATAATTGCAGAAAAATCTTCTGCATTTAAAGAAGCACCACCAATTAAACCACCATCTACATCTGGTTTAGAAAAAATTTCTTCTGCATTGCTAGGTTTTACACTTCCTCCATATAAAATTGATAAATTATCAGCAATTTCATGCGTGTATTTTTTTCCGACTACATTTCTAATAAATGCATGCATTTCTTGAGCTTGTTCTGGGCTAGCAGTTTCTCCTGTACCAATTGCCCAAACTGGTTCGTAAGCTAAAATAACATTTTTCCAATCTGCTGCTGCAATGTGTAAAATAGAATTCTTCAGTTGACTACCAACTTCTAATAAATGATTGTCGGTTTTTCTTTCTTCTAATTGTTCTCCAAAACAAAAGATTACTTCTAAATCATTTGCTAAAGCTGCATCTATTTTTTCAGCTAAAGTTTCATCACTTTCATTAAATATTGATCTTCTTTCAGAATGCCCAATAATAACAGTTTTAATATCAATAGATTTAAGCATATCTGCAGAAACTTCTCCTGTATAAGCGCCACTTTTAGCTTGGTGCATATTCTGTGCAACAACCTCTATGCTAGTACCTTCAGCTTGATTTACAGCTGATTCTAAACTTACAAAAGAAGGTGCAATAATAACTCTTGTGTTTTCTAAAGATAAATCTTCAATTTCCTTTTTAAGGCCGTCAATTAAAGATTTTGTTTCACCTTTACCATTATTCATTTTCCAATTTCCAGCTACTATTTTTTGTCTCATAATTATATCTTTTAGTACAATGTAAATTTAATAAATGATAAATGAATAATCACACAAAAAAAAAATACTTACTAAAACGATTTATTTAGCAGTTTTTAAGGCTTTCTGAATGTTTTTATCTGATGCATTTGTGGCTTTAAACAGCGTAATTTCTCCTTTTTCATCAATTACCATATACCTAGGAATCCAACCTAGGTTAATAAAGTCTATGAAATCTCCATCACTCATACCTTTAGGTAAATTATAATGCTCACCAATTAAGTTGTATTTTTTTATCGCCTTTCTCCAAGAAGAATTGCTGATATCTACAGATAAAAACAAGAAAACAACCTCAGGAAACTCTTCTTGCAATGCTTTAACTTTCGGAAAACCTACAATACAATCTTTACACCACGAAGCCCAAACATCAATAACTATTTTTTTTCCTTTATATTGATGTAAAACTTCTCTTAAGGTGATTTTAGTTTTATCTAAACCGAGTAGCATTTCTAAATTTGCCGGTTCTGAAAACTGTTTAGGATAATCTGTTTTACATCCTATAAAAACAATAAATAAGAGTAACATTATTTTTTTCATTCAAATTTTATCTATTAAAATAGCAATATCTTACAATTCTTAAACCTTAAAAATAGTACTTTTGTAGCACTTTAAACAAAAGTAATGACTACAGAACAACTTGTATCACAAATAAATCTAAAAAAATCATTTTTATGTATTGGTTTAGATGTAGATTTAACTAAAATACCTACTCATTTATTAACGTTAGAAGACCCTATTTTTGAGTTTAATAAAGCTATTATTGATGCTACTCATCATTTATGTGTTGCTTACAAGCCAAATACTGCTTTTTATGAAGCTTATGGAATAAAAGGTTGGCAATCTTTAGCGGAAACCATCAAGTATATCAACAAAAATTATCCTGAAATTTTTACCATTGCCGATGCAAAACGTGGTGATATTGGAAACACATCTACAATGTATGCCAAAGCTTTTTTTGATGATTTAGCTTTTGACTCTGTTACTGTTGCACCTTATATGGGTAAAGATTCTGTAGAGCCTTTTTTGGCTTTTAAAGACAAACATACTATTATGTTGGCCTTAACTTCTAATGAAGGCGCTTTCGATTTTCAAACAAAAAAGGTGGGTGAAAAAGAATTGTACAAACACGTTTTGGAAACTTCTAAAAACTGGAAAAATTCTGATAATTTGATGTATGTGGTTGGTGCTACAAAAGCAGAATATTTTACGGAAATCAGAAAAATTGTTCCGAATTCATTTTTGTTAGTTCCTGGTGTTGGTGCGCAAGGTGGTAACTTACAAGATGTTTGCAAATATGGATTATCCGAAGAAAATATAGGTCTGTTAATTAATTCTTCTAGAGGCATTATTTATGCTTCAAACTCAACTGATTTTGCTCATAAAGCTGCAGAAAAAGCAAAAGAATTACAGCTGGAAATGGAAAGCATTTTAAATAAATAGATAAGACTTTAAAAAGAAACTTCTCTATCTAAATAACGAACTTGATTTATTTTCTCTAAAAGCTTCATTGCTTTAAAAGCTGCCAAATCGCTTTTTGCTTCATCTTCAAATCTATAATCATCAGCTTTTTCAAGCAAAATTGCATATCTATCTTGAAGATGCTTTTTATAAGTGTTAAATTGCTTTTTGTAATACATTGTAATAAAGGAGTTAAGCTTTATAAATGTACTAAAAAAGAATTAATAAAAGTGTATTTAAAAAGAAAGTTAAAATTATCTATTGTCTTGTAATGCAAAAACTTGCTTTAGCAAAGCCGTATTTCTTAAACCTGCTTTTTCTCTGATTCCTTTTTCTTCGACTTCAATCATTGTAAAAACACCTTTTAAAGCTTGATCCGTAACATAAGAAGTTAAATCTGGATTTACATTTTTAGTAAACGGAATTGAATTGTACTTTGAAATTAAATTACTCCAAATTTTATCTGCACCCACTTTTGCAAAAGAGCTATTAATAACAGGACTAAAACTTTGATATAATTTATCGTTTGTTTTAGATTGTAAATAACTAGTTGCTGCATTTTTATCACCTAATAAAATATTTTTTGCGTCATTAAATGTAATTTCTTTAACAGCATCAACAAAAATTGGTGTTGCCGTTTTTACCGCATCTTCTGCTGCTCTATTTAACACTTTAATGCCTTCATCAGCCAAATTACCCAAACCTATTTTACGCAAACCTTTATCTACAGCTTGTAATCCTTCTGGAAGCAAAATTTTAACCAACTCATTTCTATAAAAACCGTCTTGAGAAGTTAGTTTTGCAACCTGGTTTTTAATACCATTATCTAGTGCTTCTCTCAAACCATTACCTATTTGCTCTTGAGATAATACTCCTCCTCCACTTGGCAACTGACTTGCTATTTTTTGTAATTCTGCGCACCCTACAAACTGAATTGCAATTACTAAAACTAAAATTCTTTTTATCATTTCTGTTGATTTATTTTATTCTATTTTATGACACAAATGTATTTATAAAGTCACTTTTTTATTTAAAACTATCTGTTTTTTTATCATACCCATAAGCACAGTGCTTACACCCGCTTTTACAGCAATACCCTCTTTTAAGGTGATATTTTTCTGTAAATACTTTGTAACCTTGCTCATTCAAGTAAAAGTCGTCTTTTTCTAAATTAATTCTCGGTTTAATCATACTACAAAAATAAGCGAATTAAACCTTATTTAAAGACCAATCTTTTATCTTTTACAGAATTCAATCGTAGTACTTTATAATCTAAGATATAATTTTGATACAAACGCCAAGGAAATTTATCGCCTTGTTTTGGTAAAATATCTTTTGCTCGATGAATATATCCTGAATCTAAATTGATTAAAGGCAACTCTCCCAAGTTTTCTTCTATCACTTTTGAATGTATAGATTGGTATTTATTCTTCTCCATAAATTTTAAAACTCGAGAAATATACTCACTTGTTAAATCGCTTTTCAACGTCCAAGAAGCATTTGTATAACCTGCAAAAACAAAGAAATTCGGTAACTCACTTAACATTAATCCTTTATAAATAAACTGTTTTGTAATATCGAAAGGCTTATCATTTAATGAAATTTTTGCTCCTCCAAAGGGCAATAGTTTTAAACCCGTCGCGCTTACAATGATATCTGCTTCTAAAATTTTACCTGATGACAATTTTATACCACTTTCTAAAAATTGTTCTATAGAATCTGTAATTACATCCGCTTTTCCATTTTTAATTGCAGTAAAAAAATCGCCGTCAGGCACTAAACAAAAACGTTGATCCCAAGGTCTGTAATTGGGAGAAAAATGTGGTTCTAAAGGAAATTCATTCCCCAATTCTTTTTTTATGCCTTTTAAGATGAATTCCTTCATCGTATTTGGATATTTTCTGCACAAATTATAAAATAACATATCTGCTAAAATGTTTTTAGCCCTAACAATGGTGTGTGCTATTTTACTAGGCAAAATCAACTTTATAAGTTTTGCGATTTTATCTTTGTTAGGCAAAGCTGCAATGTATGTGGGTGTTCTCTGCAACATCGTTACTTTATCTACCGCATCTGCTATTTTAGGAACAATGGTAACTGCAGTTGCTCCACTACCAATAACCACAACTTTTTTATTTTTGTAATCTAAATTTTTATCCCATTTCTGGGGATGAATAAAAGTGCCTTTAAAGTTCTCTAACCCCTTAAAATCTGGTGTATACCCTTTATCATAATTGTAATAACCACTGGCATTAAAAATAAACTGCAACGTATAAAACCATTCTTTTTTTGTTGTAGGATTGACGGTTTTGATGGTCCATAAATTCTGAGTAGTATCAAAATTATAAGACACTACTTTTTGATTAAAAGTAATTTTATCTTTTACCTTGTATTCTTCTACAGCTTCGTTTAAATATTTTAAAATTGAAGAAGCATCTGCAAAAGATTTATCATCATTCCAAGTTTTAAAAGAATACCCAAATGTATACATATCTGAATCTGAACGAATTCCTGGGTATTTGAACAAACTCCAAGTACCCCCAATTTCTGCCCTTGCTTCTAAAATTTTATACCTTTTATTTTTGTTTTTTCGTTCTAAATGACAGGCTGCACCTATTCCTGATAATCCTGCACCAATGATTATAATATCAAAATCCATACATTAAAATTAATTTTTTGTTTTGATTTCTCTTCTTCTCATAGGCATGCCATCAATAATGGCAAATAGTTTTTCTGTGGATAAAAGCGAGGTTTGCTCAAGTTTAATTCCACCATCCAAACCAATTAAAACTACTTTAAAATTTTCCGATTTCCTTTTGTATTTCTTAGTTTTTAAAGTTGATGAAAACCAGACTGTATTAAATTCAGGAGTAAATTGATTTTCTGAAAAATGATAAATCAACAACTTTCTTTCTGCTAAACTCTGCTTTTCTTGCGAAAAAACCTCTATTTGTTTGATTAATCTTTCATCCTTTTTATCATCAGAAAAAATAAGTAATACTCTATTTACCCATTGATGTTGCTCTAAATTTTGTCCAATTACAGTAATTGTGAAAAACAGGAAATAAATAACGAACCATTTATTCTTTTTCAAAATACAAATAAATATAAAGTGCAGCTCCAAAATTAGACATGTCTGTAGAAACCAGTTTATATCCCTTTTCTACATATTCCTTCAGTTTTTCCTGAATTTCTTTCTTTGAACTTTTAATAATGTGATGCTTATCAGTTGTTAATTTTGAATAATAAATTAGTGTTTCTACTTTGTAATCTCTCATAATATGTTCTGTTTGGTTATTCTATTTTAAAACTGAAAATTGAATTGATGAATCTGTAAAAACAGTATGCGTTTGTGTTTTAAAATCTTTTTCATCGGCTTTATAAATATTATCTACATAGGTCTGCGGATTCAAATCTATCAAAGGAAACCAAGTACTTTGTACTTGAATTTGTAATTTATGTCCTTTTTTAAACGTGTGAAAAACGTCTTGTAATTTAATGTTTACAGCTGTTTTTTTATTAGGTTTAAAAGGTTCTGGCTTCTCAAAACTATTTCTAAATCGTCCGCGTAAAACTTCACTCCTTACCATTAAATGATAATTACTCATTTTTAGATGATCTTGTAAACCTTCATTATCTTCTGCAATATCAGAAGGATGTACATCTATTACTTTCACAATCCAATCTGCTGCCGTACCTGTTGTAGCAACTTTTAGTTTTGCTAAAATATCGCCAGCCAAGGTATAATCTTCTGTTAATACATCCGTTTCAAAAACCAAAACATCGGGTCTTCTTGCAGCAAAACGTTGATCGTCTGTCATATATTTTCTTGGCGTAAAAACCGTTTTTATATCTTCGGAATATGGCACAGGACGTTTTATATCACTTATAAATTGAATCCCTTTGGTTGCTTTTTTACCTGAAGTTAATTCTTGATTTTCTGATAAAAACCAATCTTGTTTCACTACATTTTTTGGTGGCCAAGCATCATACGATTTCCATTCTTTTCGTCCAGAATCGAAAACATATGCTTCTGGTAAACCTGAATTTTTATCCCCTTTTCCTTTTAAGAAATGATTAAAAAATTTAGTTTCAATTTCTGATTGGAATTTTAAAGAAATAGAATCTCCAAAATAATAATTGCCAACTGTATTTCTAACTGTATTTCTTGCCCACTTTCCATGATCCCAAGGGCCGAAAACCATTGTATTGTAGTTTCCTTTTCCGTTTTTTTCTATGCCTTTGTAGGTTTCTAAAGGTCCGTATAAATCTTCTGCATCAAACCAACCTCCAACAATCATAGTAGCGACAGAACTTGGCACTTTATCCATATGTTGAATGATGCCTTTACTTTGCCAAACTGAATCGTAATTTGGGTGATCTACAATTTCTTTCCAGAAAAAATCATCGATTTTATCTTTAGAAGCTATTGCATTTACATCTAATTTATCATACTGAAAATATTCATTTAAGTTTTTTAAAGGCCCTTTATCTAAGAAAAATTGATATTGATCTTGCGAATTCATTTTAGGTAAAGAATACCAAGCAGAATCTGTAGGCGTATCTTTATATGTACCAAATAATGGAATTGCTCTAAAATAACTCAATAAAAACGCCCCATTATGATGAAAATCATCAAAGAAAAAATCGCCAATACACGCTTGCGGAGAAGCCGCTTTTAAAGCAGGATGCGCATCAATTGCAGAAATTGTTGCATAATGCCCAGGATACGAAATTCCCCAAGTACCCACTTTTCCATTATTATTTGCTACATTATTTACCAACCAATCTATCGTGTCATATGTATCTGAAACTTCATCAGATTCATTATCTGCTTTATTTGGTTTGTAAGCACGCATATTATCGTAAACACCTTCGCTCATCCACCTTCCTCTAACATCTTGATAAACCACAATATTTCCTTCTTTCATTAAATGCACATTTGGCCCAATTTTAGTTTTCATTCCCGCTCCATAAGGTCTTGAACTATAAGGCGTTCTTTGCATTAAAATAGGATAATCTTTAGAAGTATCTTTTGGAGAATAGATAGTTGTGTGGAGTTTTTTTCCATCTCGCATTTCTATATCCACTTCTTGTTTCGTATAATTATCTACAACAAAAGTGTCTTTTTTTTCTTCAGTTTTTTTAGGTGAATTACACCCTGAAAACATAAAAAGAGCTGTTAAAACGAATAATACAATTTTCTTCATAATATGGGTTTAGTAGTTTTTATAAAATTACAAAACAAAAAAGAGTTTTTACAAGAAACGAGTGTTAAAATGGTTTCACTTTTTTCTGCTGATTGCTATTTGGCACTCTTTTTGTTAAAGAAATGTTAACACTAAAAACCAACCTAGCCAAACTTTAATAACTGCCTTCTGATATTAATCAAAAGGAAACATCAATTTTATAAATTTTAAAAAACTAGGTATTATGAGTAGAAAAGAATCTCCAGAAATTAATGCAGGCTCAATGGCAGATATTGCATTTTTATTATTAATCTTCTTTTTAGTAACCACTACAATGGATGTGGAGTCTGGAATTATAAGAAAAATTCCAAAAAAAGAAAAAGTAGCAGATAACATTCGCATCAAAGAAAAAAATATTTTAGAGGTAAATATTAACCTTAGAAATGAATTATTTATTGATGGTGAAATAGTACACTTAAAAGACGTAAAACAAATTGCCATTAATTTTATTGACAATGGTGGCGGTGTAGATAAAAACAACACCCCTTGTAATTGGTGTGAAGGAAACCGATTGCCAACTTCTTCAGATCACCCATCAAAAGCATTTATCTCTTTAAAAACGGATAGAAATGCCAATTATGAAACCTATATTTTGGTTTTAGATCACTTAAATACTGCTTATACCCATTTACGAAATAAATTAGGCGTAAAACTGTACAACCAAAATTATGAGCGTTTATTAGCTGATTTTAAAAAATCGAATGAACAAGACAAAGCTATTGAAACAAAAATCAAATTCATTCGAGAAAAATATCCTTTATTAGTATCGGATGCTGATATTATAAACTGATATGGTACTCACAAAATTTATTAGTACTTTTACCTAAAATCAGTAGCTATTTTATGTTAGATTTTGTGCCGTTTTCATTTTTAGATGTGCTAGATATTTTACTAGTAGCTATTCTACTCTATTACATTTATAAACTCTTAAAAGGCACTGTTGCCATTAATATTTTTATTGGTATAGCCCTTATTTTCTTAATTTGGAAAGTAACTCAGGCATTAAAAATGGAAATGTTAAGTGGTATTTTAGGCTATTTACTTTCTGGTGGAGTTATTGCGCTAATTATTGTTTTTCAGCAAGAAATTAGAAAGTTCTTATTGATGATTGGTACTACAAACTTTTCGAATAAGAGAAGTTTTTTACGACAATTAAAATTTCTAAAGACCGAAATTAGTTCAGAAATTGAAACTGAAAAAATTATTAAGGCCTGCAATAATATGTCTAAAACCAAAACTGGTGCCTTAATTGTTATTGAACGTACAAATGGTTTAGATTTTTTAATCAATACTGGCGATCAAATGAATGCACTAGTAAATGAAGTGATTTTAGAAAGTATTTTCTTTAAAAACAGCCCTTTACACGATGGCGCAACCATTATAAGAGACAATTATGTTGTGGCAACAAGAGTGGTTTTACCAATTTCTGATAGTACAAAAATACCTGCACGCTTTGGTTTACGACACAGAGCGGCAATTGGCGTAAGTGAAAAAACGGATGCTGTTTGTTTATTGGTTTCTGAAGAAACTGGCGAAATTTCGTATATTAAAGATGGTGAATTTGTTTTGTACACCACTCAAGATGAACTGAATGAAAAACTTAAAAATGATTTAATGTAGTTAAGAAGCCACATCTAAACTAAACTGTTTATCATATAAATTTTTATAGTAACCATCTTTTTTTTCTAATAATTCTTGATGAGAACCTTGTTCTACAATTACCCCTTTATCCATTACAATAATTTTATCAGCCTGTTTAATCGTAGCCAATCTGTGTGCTATAACTATAGATGTTCTGTCTTTTGTAATAGTGTCTGTTGCATATTGAATCATTTGCTCTGCATGCGCATCAACAGAAGAAGTGGCTTCATCTAAAATTAAGATACTTGGTTTACTTACGTAGGCTCTTAAAAAGGCAATAAGTTGTCTTTGTCCTGAAGATAGCATTGCTCCTCTTTCTTTTACATTGTAATTATATCCTCCAGGAAGCGTCATAATAAAATCGTGAATCCCAATTTGTTTTGCAGCTTTTTCAACATCCTTTAAAGTAATATTTTCATTCTTTAAAGTGATGTTATTTAGAATAGAATCTGAAAATAAAAATACGTCTTGCAATACAATTGCCACTTGATTTCGCAAACTCTCTAAGGTATAATCAGCTACAGAAATACCATCAATAGCGATTGTACCAGAATCAATTTCATAAAACCGATTAATTAAATTGATAATTGTTGATTTTCCTGCTCCTGTTGCACCAACGATAGCAATGGTTTGTCCACTTTTTACATCTAAAGAAACTCCTTTTAAAACTTCTTCGTCTTTTATGTAGCTAAATCTAACATCTTTTAGCTTGATATTTCCTTGTAAACTTTCGGCTTTAATCGTTCCGTTTTTGGCAATACTACTATCTGTATCTATTACTTTAAAAACACGTTCTCCAGCAACGATACCCATTTGTAATTGATTGAACTTATCTGCAATTTGACGCAAAGGCCTGAATAACATTTGAGCAAATTGTATGAACCCCATAATCATACCAATAGAAATTCCTGAATCTTGAATGACTTGACCACCACCAAACCAAACAATTAAACCAATACCAATCGATGATAAAATTTCTGCAATAGGAAAGAAAATTGAAAAATACCAAATGGTTTTTATATTCGCTTTTTTATGTTTGTCATTAATTTCTTTAAAATTCTGATATTCGATATTTTCTCGATTAAAGAGTTGCACAATTTTCATTCCTGTAACTCTTTCTTGTACAAAGCCATTTAAGTTGGCTACCTGATTTCTAACCTCTTGAAACGTTGCTTTAATAGCTACTTGAAATAATTTTGTCGCATAAATTAAGATCGGCAAAATTGCCAAAGTAATCAGTGCTAATTGCCAATTTAACACTAACATTACTATAGTTACTGCAAACATTTTTAAAATATCACTCAAAATAGTAAAAACACCATTGCTAAAAAAAGCAGCTATGGTTTCGATATCAGAAACAACTCTTGTTACTAGTTTACCCACAGAATTATTATCGAAATACGACATTTTAAACTGTAAAATATGCCTAAAAATCTTCGCTCTTATATCTCTAATTATATGCTGACCCACCCAATTTGCAAAATAAATGAAGATAAATTGTAAAAAAACTTCTACTAACAAAATAGCTAGCATTAATAGTGAATAATTTTGCAAGCCTACTTTGTCGTTATTTAGAATATAGTCATTAACCGTGTTGATTAAAACAAGTGGAGATAACACCGAAAATAATGCCAAAAGTATGGTTGATGAAGATGCTATAAAAAAATACAAACGATAGCGTTTTGCAAAAGACATAAGTCTTTTAAAAATTTGCATATCAAAAGCATTCCCTGTTTTTTCTGCCAAAATCTAATATTTTATGTTTGTTAAAAATAACCCTTTTGCAGGGACTGACAATCCTGCATTACTCCTATTTTTGCTTTCTATTATTTGTCTAAAATCGGATACTGACAATTTACCTAAACCAACATCTAATAAGGTACCTACTATTGCCCTAACCATATTTCTTAAAAATCGATTTGCAGAAATATGAAATGTTAATTCATTTTCTTTTTGAATCCAGATAGCTTCAGTTACATCGCAATTAAAGGTATATACTTCTGTTTTTACTTTAGAAAATGTTTGAAAATCGGTATATTCTAATAATAATTTTGCAGCTTCATTCATCAAATTGATATTAGGTTTTTGTGAATGTATTTGCCAAGAAAAATCTAACAAAAACGGATTTCTACCCAACCAAATTTTATACTCGTAACTTCTTGATGTAGCACCAAACCTAGCGTGTTTATCATCATCAACCAAAAAAACATCATGTACTGCAATATCGTGTGGTAAAATAGAATTCAGTTTAAATAGTACTTTATCGTCTAATTTTTTATCAATATCAAAATGAGCAAACATTTGTGATGCGTGTACGCCTGTATCTGTTCTTCCTGCGCCTACAACTTGAATATTTTCTTGAAAAATAGTACTAACAGCGTTATTTAGTTTTTCTTGCACAGAAACAGCGTCTGGTTGAATTTGCCAACCGTGATAATTTTTTCCGTTGTAAGAAAGTTCTATAAAATATCTCAAGAAAATCGATTTTTTGAAGCTTTCAAAATTACATAATTTATTTTGTTATCATTACTTTTGATGCAGATTGAGACGTTAAATTTTTCTTACAATTTCTATAAATGAAGAAAATCTTATTATTATCTGATACCCACAGTTATATTGATGACCAAATTTTAAAATTTGTAAAACAGGCTGATGAAGTTTGGCATGCTGGTGATTTCGGTGATTTAAATGTAACTGATACTATAAAAAAGCTAAAACCTTTACGCGGTGTTTTTGGTAATATTGATGATGCAGCTGCGAGAGCTGAGTTTCCTCTGGATTATAAATTTTCGGTTGAAGATGTTACAGTTTGGATGACACATATTGGTGGTTATCCAAATAAATACAATCAAAGAATTCGTGAAGAGATTTATAAAAACCCACCAAAAATATTTATTTCTGGTCATTCTCATATTTTAAAGGTACAATATGATAAAAAGTTAAACTTGCTTCACTTAAACCCAGGAGCTGCAGGAAAACACGGCTTTCATAAAATTAGAACTATGCTTCGTTTTGAAATTGAAAAAGAGCATATTAAAAATTTAGAAATTATAGAATTGGCTATACGTGGTTAGGTGCTTCTTTTTCTACAATAGGAAGTTCTACAGAAATTTTAGTCCCATTATTTTGTGAGGATTGAATATTAAATTTTCCTCTCATCATTTGAATTCTAGCCTCTATTTGGTTTATACCTAAACCAGCTTTTGTGTTTATTTTTGTTTTATCGAAACCTATGCCATCATCTGAAATAGTAAGAAAAATAATGTTATTTTCTTCTTTTAATTCTATTAATGCATTATCTGCCTCGCTATGTTTTAAAATATTATTTAGGAATTCTTGAATAATGTTGTACACCTTTATTTCAAAACTTTGAAGATATCTTCCAATATTGGTAATTTCGGTATCTATTGTTAATTCTGAGTTAGAATATTTATCTGCTATATCATTTATGGCAAAGGTTAAACCGAATTTTAACAATACTGAAGAAACCAAGTTGTGTGATAAATCTCTTACTTTATAAGAGGCTTCTTCAATAATTTTCTGTGTTTTATCAATTTCTATGGGTGTTCTTCCGTTAAATTGTTTTCTCGTTGCTTGCAGATGTAAATTTGCTGATGATAATAAGGCGCTAACACTATCATGTAGTGTTTCTGCAATCTGTTTTCTTTCTGTTTCTTTGCCATCTATAGTCGCATTTAAAATTCGAACTTGAGATTCAGACTTTAATTTTTCTATTTCTTGGTTTTTTAACAATTGATTTTGAGAAAAGCTTAATGCTAAGTTTTTCTGTTTTAATTTATATAGATTTATAGTATAAACCAACGATAAAATGATAATTAAGGCAATAATACCTATAACCCAAAAAGTTCGTTGATCTTTTAGTCGTTTATTTTCTTCTTCAAGCCTAACATCTTTTTTAGCAACATCAACATCATTCTCTGCATTTATTTTCTTTACAACACTTCGAAACTCATTATCTCTTAACTCATCTTTTATTTCATAAGACATCTCTTGATAGTCATAAGCTTCAAATTCTTCTAAGTTTCTCATAGCCCAAGCCAAATTAAAATATAAGCTTGCTTTGAATCTTACCGCCTTAGAACTATTATTATGTTTTATGAGGTCTAATCCTATTAAATAAATTTCTTTAGCCTTATTGTATTTTTTTTGCAGTAGATAGATACTAGCTAAATTACCAAGAGCAGCAGCTTGGTTTACATTGTCATTTCTTTTTTTATGAATTTCGATTGATTTGTTAGCATAAATTTCTGCTTTATCGTACAGAGTATCATTGATATACAACGCTGATAAATTACTAAATGCGACAGCCTTAACACCCAACACATCAGGGCTAAAGTCATTAAGATTAACAATCTTATTGTAAAAAAAAAGAGAACTATCTTTATACGACTCTAAGAAATCTCTTTCTTTTAACATATGATAAGAGCTACCCAACCTCAAAATATTTTCTAAGTATAAAACTTTGTTTTCGTTATTAATGATTTTCTTTTCATTAAATAACGAGTCACTTAAAATAAAGTTTAAATTTTTCCTGAAATACTGTATTCCGTTCTTATAACTAGAAGTTTCATAAAATATGTTACCTATTAAAAAATTCGTCTGTAAGTGGATGTCAATTTCATTTTTATCTAAAGAATTTAAAATTTGAAATGCTTTCTTTAAAGCCAAATCAAATTTTTTCAATTTATAAAGACTGTCAGCAGTAATATCTGTTTTTCTTAATAAACTGTCTTCCTGTAAAAAGAAAAGAGGGCCTAATCTGAAACCCTCCAATTGATTTATACTTGAAAAAAGTTGAGAAAAAATAAATAGAAATAATAATAAAATTATCCTTTTAAATGTTTTCAATCAATTTATTTTAATTTATAATAACTTCTGGTTTTCTAGTAATCATAGCTAATTCAGTAGATTTAGCATTAGGATTATTTACATGATTTACAAAATCAATTTTTAACGGCTCTCCTGCTTCTTTTTCTAAAGTTCTAGAAAAACTATTGTTATCACTACTACCTTCTTCTAAATGTATCTCGTAAGTGCTAATTGTTTCATTATAAACAAAAGAAACTGCTACATTATCGTTTACATCGAATTCTAAATTGAATGTACCTGCTTCATTGCCTTGAACACTATATCCTGCCAACATTTCACTATTACCTTTTCTCTGCAATTGAATGTTATCATCAATAACACTTATCGAAGACTTCTGATTGGTGTTAGCATCTACAATACTCACTTTTAACTGATCGTTATCAATTAACAGCGCATGTGAAAAATCTTCTTTAGTTTTAATATCTGACGAAGATAATAAATATTCACTTTTATTTTGAGAAGCATCTACAAGCTTATCTATCTTCGTGTTTTCATTTACATCAAACTCTACAGAATACGCTCCAGTAGCATCTCTTTTAATTTTATATGATTTTAATAAACTTGTTTGATTGTTATCTAATGGTGATACTTCTTCTGACGAACAAGAAGAGAACACAAATGTAATTGCAGCAACTACGGCTAGGAAACTATTTTTTTTCATAATTTTAATTTAATGGTTATAATATAATTGTTAATTTTTAAAAAAGTAGGTCTTGCAATGCGTACAGTAACTGAGATAATATTGGGGAAAACGTATCAAATATTTTAGGGGTTAACTATCAAAATAGCTAAAGATTTAAACTATTAATAACTATACTAATTTGTGTTTTACTGCGTACATTGCTAAACCTACTGAATTTTTTACTTTTAATTTTTTTAATAAATTTTTTCTGTGCGAATCTATCGTGCTAATTCCTAAACACAGTGAATCTGCTATTTCTGTTGTACTATATTGTTTTGTAATTAGTCTTAAAACTTCTAATTCTCTGTCACTTAAACTTTCTATTAAGAACTCGTCTGGTAAATCTCCATCAGGCACAATTTGTCCTGATAAGACTTTTAATAGTTCTTTTTGAATATTTGGACTAAAATACTGATCTCCTTTGGCTACCACTTTTATAGCATCTATAATAAACTCTCCTGCATTATCTTTGGTTAGATATCCTCTGCAACCAAGCGCTAACATTTCTTGAACAATTTTAATATCGTCATAACTAGAAAGAATAATAACCTTTTGTTTAACAGCATTCTTCTTGAAATGTTTTAACACTCCAATACCATCTAAAACAGGCATTGTAATATCTAATATTAAAACATCTGCCTTATTCTTAGGGTTGTCAAACCAGTGTGTTACTTCTTTACCAGTAAGCGAGTATCCACTAATGCCAATCTCTTTATCAGTATTTAATACAGCTATGACTCCGTCGATTACTATCTTATGATCATCAGCTACGTGAACGTAAATCTTTTTTCTCATTGTTACTTTACAAATTTAAACCACTTATTAGTTTCTCACAATCCCCATTTATGGGGAAATTTTTCTCTCCCCATAAATGGGGAGGCGCCTCCCCATTTATGGGGAGAGCGAATTTTTAACACACTAATATACAGTAAATTAAAAATACTATTTTTTTATTTATTTTTTTACGCATTAAGGTAAAACTGAAAACTGATTTTCTTAAAAACGCAAAAAACCGAGAATCATCTCGGTTTTTTTCGCACTAAATATACTATTTGTTAGTTTTATCGCAACCTGTCAACAGATTTTACGAGATCTTCATCCTTTTTAATAGCTTTATTTGCCAAAACAACAAGCAAAATTGCTAAAATTGGTAAAAACATCCCAATACCTTTCTCGGAAACTGCCGTTTCTCCAGATAAATTTAGAGACAAATAAATCAATAAGCCTAATAAAAAAAGGTTTATCAAAATAATAATACGCCCTACAACGAATTGTAATTTTCTGTTTTGATATAAAAAAATAGTTACAATCGATAAGATGGCGGAAATAATGAACATAAAAGGAATTATTTTTAATGTAAGTACTCCCTTCGAAAACAAATCTACAACAAATATTTTTTCTTTAATTGTATTCCATAAATTAAATACAAAAATTAACCCTCCAGAAACCATAGAAGCTAATACTAAATATATTGTTTGAATTCTTTGAATCATATATAATATTGAAATACAAAAGTAGAATTTCTTTTTTAAAAAAAGAAAACTTGAAACTAAAAAAAAAAGTTTATATTTGTGATGTAGTAACCGCACAAAAAATATTGTATAGTACTATATACAATAGATTAAATTCAAAAAAAATATAATAAATCTTACACATTTAAGATTTGCATTTTAACTTAACATATAAATAATGTTCGAAATTTCTGAACTAAAAGCAAAAACTCTTGCTGATTTACAAATAGTCGCTAAATCTCTTGGTCTTAAAAAGACGAGTCAACTTAAAAAATTAGATTTAGTCTATAAAATATTAGATACACAGGCTACTAATCCTGTAAAAAGTTCTACAACTTCTGATTCAGAAGAAGAAGAACCTAAAACAGAAAAGCCTAAAAGAAAAAGAGTAGTTAAACCTGCGCAACCTAAACCAGTTACTCAAAAAGCAATAGCAGAAACTGTTTCTAAAAGCCCTAAACCCAATATTCAACCGAAAAAAATTGAGAAAGTTGATAGCGTTGAAGAAAAAAAGGAAACAAATACTCTAAAAAAAGTTGAGAAACAACAACAAAAGCCTGCCCCTGTTGGTAATCACAATAAACCACAGCAAAAAAGCAACAGTTCACAAAACAATAACCCACAAAAAACTAGTACTCAAAATAATTCTCAGCAGAATAATAAAGCTAGACCTAAAGAAAACAATAGGGATAAGAAGCCTGTAGTTAGCAGAGGTAATAAATCTAATAATAGATATAAAGATCCTGATTTTGAATTTGATGGAATTATAGAAAGTGAAGGTGTTTTAGAAATGATGCCTGATGGTTACGGGTTTTTACGTTCTTCTGATTATAATTATTTATCCTCTCCAGATGATATTTATGTTTCACAATCTCAAATAAAATTATTTGGTTTAAAAACTGGAGATACCGTAAGAGGAAATGTAAGACCTCCAAAAGAAGGTGAAAAATATTTTCCTTTAATTAGAGTTTCTAAAATAAATGGGTTAAACCCAAATATTGTTAGAGATCGTGTTTCTTTTGAGCATTTAACCCCTTTATTTCCTGAAGAAAAATTTAACCTAGCTGAAAGAGGTAGCTCTTTATCTACGAGAATTATAGATTTATTTTCTCCTATTGGTAAAGGACAAAGAGGGATGATTGTTGCCCAGCCAAAAACAGGTAAAACAATGCTTTTAAAGGATGTTGCTAATGCAATTGCTAAAAATCATCCAGAAGTTTATCAAATTGTTTTATTGATAGATGAACGACCTGAAGAGGTAACCGATATGCAAAGAAGCGTTCGTGGAGAAGTGGTAGCTTCTACTTTTGACGAACCTGCGGATAAACACGTACGCGTTGCGAATATCGTCTTAGAAAAAGCAAAACGTTTAGTTGAATGTGGACACGATGTTGTTATTTTATTAGATTCAATTACACGTTTAGCTAGAGCTTACAATACAGTTGCTCCTGCTTCAGGAAAAATACTTTCTGGAGGTATAGATGCTAATGCATTGCACAAACCAAAACGTTTCTTTGGTGCTGCCCGAAATATTGAAGGTGGTGGTTCTTTAACCATTATTGCAACTGCACTTACTGAAACCGGATCTAAAATGGATGAAGTTATCTTTGAAGAGTTTAAAGGTACTGGAAATATGGAGCTTCAGTTAGATCGTAATATTTCTAACAGACGTATTTATCCTGCTATTGATTTAATAAAATCTTCTACGAGACGTGATGATTTATTATTGGATGCAAAAACTGTACAACGAATGTGGGTTTTACGCAAATATTTAGCAGATATGAATCCTATTGAAGCTATGGAATTTATTAACGACAGAATTAAATTCTCTAAAAATAATGATGAATTTTTAATTTCTATGAACGGATAGTATATTAAAACTATTTGAATAAAAAAAGCCTTTTTGAGAAATCAAAAAGGCTTTTTTAGTAACACCTAAACTATCAAATAATTTATTAATTAATATGTAGCTCAAGCAAAAGGCAACCTATAAATACATCTCTTTTTTGGTTTTATAGAACAAAAAAATCCGTTCAAAAAATGAACGGATTTAATATTTTAGATAGATTAAATAAACCTTAGTTCGAGTACATAGCTCCTCTATAATCTTCTACTTTTGATGCCTCTTTAATAGCTTCGTATATTTTAAAAGTTTCTCTTTTTCTTGCTTCAGCTATTCTTTTTCTATTCGAGTCATAATTCGGTAATGCAGTAGGTACATCTTTATTCGTAACCTTAAAAGCATATACACCTTTGTTACCCTCTATAGAGTTATATACTTTGTTTAGTTCTGAATTATACATTGCTCCTACAATTCTAGCTTCTACACCTACACCTGATAATGTTGGGCTCTTTAAGGTAACGCTATTAGCATTTCTAAGGCTAGTATTGTTCGCTTTCGCTATTTCTTGTAAGTCTAGTCCCACTAATTTATCTTTAAGCATAGCTGCCTTTTTTTCATTTATCAAAATAGGTCTTACAGTATTTGTAGCCTTTGCAACAGACATTAAACCTTTTTCTTCAGTAGCTGTTAAATAAGCAACTATATGACTTCCTTCTAAATCAAAACGCTTAAAACTGCCAACCTCAGTATCATTAGCAAACGCCCAGCTCACAATTTGTCTTTGGTTACCAATACCAGGTACATTTTCATCTAATACTTTAAGGCCAACTGCTGGTTTTGGAAAATAATTTTTTTCTTTAGCCACTTCTGAAATGTTGTTACCTTTAGAAACCGCTAAAGCAAATTCTTCTGCCGTTCTAAACACATCATTTTCTGTAGCTTCAGATGCTATTATTTTTCTACCATAAGTAGCTAATTTTAAAACTTTTTGTTTGTTTTTTTGATCATCAATTTTAATAATATGAAAACCAAATGGAGATTGAACAACACCCATATCACCTTTTTTACTTTCAAAAGAAAAATCTCTAAAAGCTGGTGTCATTCTATTGTAATTAAACCAGTCTAAGTCTCCACCTTTAGCACCAGAACCTAGATCAGAAGAAAATTCTTTTGCTAAATCAGCAAACTTACTTCTTCTTCTTTTTACTATGTTATATAAACTGTCTGCTAAATTTTTTGCCTCTTCTTCTGTTCTTGTAACATCTGCGGCAGCTCTTTGAGAACCAACAAAAGGAATTAAAATATGACTAGCTCTAACTGAATCTGGCATTTCTGTAACTTCAGTTATCTTTGATAACTTAAGCAAATCTTTATCTTTATAAGGCCCAACTACATCACCTTTATTTCCTTCAAATAACATTACAGCTATTTCTTGATTGACTGAACTTTTAAACTGAAAATTAGAGTTTAAATTAAAATCTGAATCATTCTCTGATAAGAAAACTTGATTATCATCTGTATTTTTAAAATCTTCGATTAATGTAGCAACATCATTTTTAATAGCTTGTTCATCTTGCTGAGTTGCAGTAATATCAAACTTTACATAAAAAAGATCTCTTGACGCTTCAACTTTAAATTGATCTGGGTGACTTTTGATATATGCTTCTACTTCAGATTTTTTTATTTTCACCAAACTATCTGCAATACTTGTATAAGGTACATATACAAATTGTGCATTTAATTTTGTGTTTTCTATCATAAACTCTAATTCGCCCTCTTTTAAAGAAGCGCCTAGGCCAGCAGTTACGAGGTTATTATACGTATTTCTTTCTGAGTTATCTCTAATCTGATTCATATAATTAGACCATTGAGACCACAATTGTGTTTTATTTTCTTTCTCGTTAGCTAAAAATTGTTTGAATTTAGACTCATCAAACAAACCTGCTTCGTTTTGGTATTGTGGATTAGATTGCACAAACTGAGCATTTACAACCTCATTCCAAACATCAGCTTCACCAATACTAATACCGGCTTCCTCTAGTTGATTAGCATATACTTTTTTTCTAACGATGTTATCCCAAACCGTTTTTGCTGCTTGCATTTCAGAAACTCTTCCGCCAGTTTGTTGCTTATATGCTTCTAATTCGTTTGCAAATTCTTGTCTTGAGATAGCCTCACCATCTACTTCACCTATTTCATTTACTTTGCTCGAGTTAAAAAAATCACCAAGTGTTGATGGATCTAATACAAAAGCAAAAAGTGCTAAACCAATAATGATAATTAAGAACATTGAACGTTCTCTAATTTTCGATAAAACTGCCATACTACATTAATTTAATTTCAGTGGGCGAATATACGATTTTTGCTTTTAATTTTACAAACCATTTTTATACTTATTCGTTGCAATCTATATGTTGTTAATGAGTGTTTAATTCTTAATAAAAATTTTAATCTGTTTCGTTAACTATTTTAACAACAACCTCATCTATTTTAGCGCCACTAATTTTCAGGATTTTTATCTCAAAACCCTCAATATCAATACATTCTTTTTCTTCTGGTATATTTTCTGTATGCTCAATAATAAAACCACCTAAGGTTTCATAGGCTTCAGATTTTGGAATATTTAAATCGTACTCTTCATTTAAATAATCTACTTCTAATCTTGCAGAAAATTTAAACTCGAAATCACTTATTTTTTCTTCTAAAAATTCTTGAGAATCGTGTTCATCTTCAATTTCACCAAATAATTCCTCGACAATATCTTCAACTGTAATCATTCCTGATGTACCTCCGTATTCATCTACTACAATAGCTACACTTTTACGCTTTTTCATTAAGGTATTCAGTATATCGTTAATCATCATAGATTCTGGCACAATTTCTAAAGGCAATAAAATTGATTTTATAGATTTAGGTTTTTTAAATAACTCAAATGCATTTACATATCCTAAAACATCATCTAGAGATGTTTTATATACTAAAATCTTAGATAAACCCGTCTCTATAAAAGTTTTCTTGAGATTACTTACTTTTTCGTGGATTTCGACTGAAATAATTTCGGTTCTTGGCACCATTATTTCTCTTGCCTTTACGTTATGAAACTCTAAGGCATTTTGAAAAATTTGGATCTCTGAATCCATTTCATCATCATCATTACCTGTTTCTAGCTGTTCATTTATGTAGTTTCCTAACTCTTCTTTACTAAACTCAGTTTGTTGTTCGTCTGCACTAGTTTTAAAGAAAACACGCAGAAAAAAATCTGAGATTAGAGTTATGAATTCTGAAAAAAAATGAAATACATAATAAAAAATATAGGCAGGAAAAGCGAAGATTTTTAAAACTTCATTAGCGTAAATCCTAAAAATAGCTTTGGGCAAAAACTCAGCTGTTATAAGGATAACGATCGTAGAAATAATAGTTTGAATGAGTACTATAGAAAATTCGTTAAAAGACGCAACGGGTATAAATCTAACTAAAAATTTACCCATATAATAACTGTAAACCACCAAAGAAATATTATTTCCTACCAACATAGTGGTAATAAATTTTGATGATTTTTGAGTAATTTTAGTAAGTATTTTAGGGATAAAGCCTTCTCTTTTCTTTTCTAATTCAATATGCATTTTATTTGCAGATACAAATGCAATTTCCATACCTGAAAAGAATGCAGATAGAAAGATTGATACTATGATGATGATGAGTTCGACCTCCATTAAAACATCTTATTGCTTGTTTTGACTGTTTCTTTTTTGAACTTTCTTTCTAAAATGTCTTTTAAAGAAAAACACTAAAGTAATAAAAATTGAAAAGCCAAGAAAAAGATACGCTCTATTTCTATCTGAACTCCAACGAATTATAGCTTCTATTAGACAAATAAAAGCCACCATTAAATATCCGTATTGAAAAATTTTCCAAATTTTATTCATAATTTATTCTTCTGTAGTTTCTAATTTACCTGTAGTTTTTTTAGCCAAGTGCTTTGTTAAATCGTCTTTAGACTCAAAACCAACACCGTAAATTGTATCATTTTCTTTAGTTAACTTAAAAGCAACTTCTGAAACAAAGTATTTTGTTTTTTGATCCCAAAATAATTGTTCTGTTTCTAACCTAGATTGATCTGTATGATTAATAACCACAACATTTCCTTTAATTTCTGAAACTGATGTTTTTGCATAAGACAATCCGTAATCTCCAATAATAGTAACAGAATCTAAGCCTTTATTTTCGAAGTTAATAATTTTTATGCCAGATGGAAACTCATTATATGGGTGTTCTTTTCTATTACTAAAGTCTAACATTAAAGGTGTTATTAATTTAGAAGTAACCCTACCTGAATCTTTGTACACGTGATAAGCATTTTTAGTTTTACCCACAGGTAAATTTTTATCTGCTAAAAAATCTCTCGCTTTTTGTGTATTATTAGCGCAAGAAAAAAGTACTACTGTTATGAAACAAACAGTAGTACTTTGTATAATTATTTTTAAATATTTTCTCATCATTTAGTCGCTAGAGGCAACTTTTACAGTTTCGCCAATCCAACATTTAATAGTATAAGAATCTCCTATTTTAACTCCTTCTGTAAAAATATCTTTCTTTGTAGGTAAATTACCCTTGTAAGTTGCAATATATCTTCTTGCTAAAGAAGAAATACTAGGGTCTACAGCTGAAGCTTTTTTAGCTTGTCTTAATGCTGCAGCATATACCATTCTCTTTTCAAACTCACTAGAACCACACTTATTTACACTAGATTGATATAACCTACCAATTAATAAATACGCTTTCCCAAAATTTCTATTAAAACTTAACGCCTCTCTGGCTAAACTTCTTGCCTTAGAAAGTTGCCCTCTAGATTTAGCTGCTTCAGCAAATTTTAATTTATACTTCGCCTTTTTAAGAGGATCGGTTTCTAAATCAAAAGATTTTTGTCTCATTGCAGCCGCACCAGCAGCATCCCCATTATCTTCTAATACATTTGCATAAAATGCATATGCTTCTGGTGATGGTGAAGCCTCAGCATAAGCCTTTGCTAAATCTGCATATAATGGATCTGTTTGACATCCTTTATAAAACATTCTAGATACAGCTCTTTTTAACCAAGTTTCATTAGTTCTGTTTTCTTCAAAATCTCTTTTGTATAACGGAATTAAATTTTCACAAGTGGCCAAATCAATAATCATTCTATCTAAACCTCCTTCAATTTGACCTAATGCTTTCGAATTAACATTATAAGCATTCAATCTTCGTTTTTCTTTAGCATCTAATACTCTTGTAGAATCTTTAGTTAACTCATTTATTTTTTTTGAGTAATCATCTAACTTCTCTCCTACTGATTCAATAACATCATCATAAGTATCAAAAACCTTTTGTGGCTCACTAACTTTATACTTATCAGTTACTCCTTTAAAATACTTATATATATTTCTCACGCTCATATCTTTAGGAGATATTTTGTACGCTGCTTCTAAAATATTAAATATTTCTACATCAGATGCCAATTTATTTTTTGACAAATATGTAGCATAATCACTATGTGCCTTTGCTAAATTATTTTTAACGTCATGATGCTCAGGAAAATACTGTAATCTTTGCTCGTATACTTTTTTTGCTAAAGCTGGATCTTTTTTAACATCTTGCGCCAAATCTGCACCATACTTATAGATATTTACGGACAAATCTTTACAATTCTCCATTAAATACGTCCAATTTGCATAAGCATCATCGTATTTTTTAGACTTAAAATCGCCTTTAAAAAGATTATACTTAATTTGGCACTCTCTGTTTGCATCGTCTTGTGCATTAGTTTTTGCAGTAATAAATAGTACTGTTACTGCTAATAAAAACGTAATTTTCTTCATTTTAATAGTTTTTCTGTTAATCTATTTTTCTTTTTATGAACCATCTTTCTGACAAAGATAAACTTAATCTAAAATTAAAATAGTTCTCTTGTATTAAATTATTTTCTATGGTTCCTCTTTTACCAAATTCAAAGCCCATATTTAGTGTAGACAATTGCTTTAGTGGTAAACCTAAACCAAAAGATATGCCAAAGTCATTAATTTCTGTAAAATTCGAATTATTTCCTAAATTGTTGATTAATAAACCTGTATTTTCATACCGCAAACCCGCTCTATAAGTAACTCTATTCCAGTAACTTGATATCGAATTAATTTTAGGTAAATAAAAACCTCCTAACGCAATTCTATTTGCTTTACCATATCTATAGGCTCCTGTAGTGTTTCCTAACAAACCTGTGGTTGATATGGCATCTTGATTTTCATACTCTATTCCTGCATACCATTTATCAAGTTCGCCTATACCAACTCCTAAAACTGTCTTTAAAGGTAAATTAAAATCTCCATCAATATCAACTACTTTATTTCCACTTTGATCGACAAGGGTATCTCTTACAAACTCTGAAGCTCCAGAAAGCGTTAAACTATAAGTTAGACTTTCACCAACGACACTCAAATCATTTCCGAATTTAACTGTGGCACCAGCATTTAAAATTAGGTCATTTTTTAGCTTTTTTTCATATTGTGCACCTAACTTTACAGAAGCCCCTCTTAGCTCTGTTGTTTCTCTGTATTTTGTTGCTAATGAAACATCTGCAATTTGGTTTGTAATACTGTTCTCTAAATTACCGAAACTAAAATCGCCTTCAAAACCCAAAGACAGTCCTTTATAAACTTTAATTCCGAAACTACCATAAAATCTATTTACTCCTCCACTACCTTGAAACAATGTAATCTCAGTAGTATTTCCATCATTGTCTAAAGTACTATTCGCTAAAGAATACCCCATTGAAGAAATAGGTTGCATACCAAAAGAAAAACCAGCGGTATCTCCGATAGGAAAAGCAAGGGCAACATAAGATAATGTTGTTGTTGTACTACTCTGTTCTGTATCTGCAGTTTTAACAGTTAAATCATTGTTAAGCAAACCTAAAGAATATGTACTATATCTTAAATTTGCATACGCTGCAGGATTCGTGAAATTTAAATATTTGTAATGGCTAAATGCTACTCCTATGCCTCCCATTGCACTTTGCTCTACTGTTGTTATATTAAACTCATCTCCAATACCGAAATAAGAGTACGGAGAAGAACTGTTTCTTTGCCCCACAACAAATACAGAAGTAAATAGTAAAATACTTACTATAATATTTTTAATCATTTGCTTTTGTTAAAAATCAACATTTTATTTAATCCTTCTAAGATAAAATTTTGATTGGCAAATATGCTACTTTTTAATTGTTTTGACAAGAAATTTGCATCTCCTCCTGTTAAAACAACTGTTAAATGTAAATATTTGTTTTTGTACTGTTCAATTACACCATCAATTTCTTGAATTACACCATTTACAACCCCAGAATGGATACTTTCATTTGTACTATTCCCTGTAAAATGAAGAGGTTTACTTATTTCTAACAGTGGCAGTTTAGATGTAAAGGTATTGAGTGCTTTATATCGCATCTCTATTCCTGGAGAAATCGCACCTCCTAAATATTCTTTTTGTTTATTAACGAAATCAAATGTAATACAAGTACCCGCATCAATAATTAAAACATTATGATTCGGATATATTATTACTGCACCAAAAACCAATGCCATTCTATCTACTCCTAATGTTTTGGGTGTACTATATAAATTCTTAAAAGGTGTTTTTATTTCTGGTGAAACCAGCATATAAGGAATTAACTTGTGAAGTTTTTCTAGCTTTTTTGAGGTAATTGAGGAAACACTTGATATAATTGTAGCTCCTATTTTATAATTTTTAATAATTTTTTTTATCTCAGATAGCAATCTGCTTTTACCAAATATATGGCGACTTACAATCTTATCTCCCTCAAAAACAGCAGTTTTTACTCTTGTATTTCCAATATCAATTATAAGGTTCATTTCAATTTTTATATATTTTCAAAAATACAACACATTTTTTTTACATTTTATAGAGCAGATGTAAAAAAACATTTTATATTTGCATCCGCTAAGGCAATGGTACCTTAGCTCAGTTGGTAGAGCAAAGGACTGAAAATCCTTGTGTCCCTGGTTCGATTCCTGGAGGTACCACTTAAAAACCCTTTAAACGTAATGTTTATAGGGTTTTTTGTTTTTAGTGTGCTAATAAAAAAACGGATCAAGTCAAAAAGTTGTGGTTTTAGTATTGGGCAAAAATATTAGTAAGTCTAAATAGGAAGAAATTAATATTTCTACCCCCTCTAAACTGAGCTCTAAAAGCCTTAATTTTTGCGTTAAACGATTCTGCTGATGCATTGGTGATTCTAATATCAAAATAGTTGAGAATATTTTGATAATGAATGGATATTGTTCCAGCAATAATATTAAAACTCTTAAATTGAGCCTGCCTTATTTTTTCATCTCATTTTGCAAGTCTTATCAGCGCTAAAGTTTTATCTATAGTTTTGTTGAATATCCAAGAAAGGTTTTGAATGCCTAATTTCTAACAAATTTTCACCTAAGAATTATAAAAAACCGCATTTTTTTAACTCTTAAATTTCAAAACCTGGCTCCTCCCCTTTTTAAATATTTTATTACTAGCGTGTTTCCCTTTTCGGAGTTCTTTTTGTTCTTCAAAAGACAATTGAATGATTTCTTGACAATCTGTAGAACAGGTATTTTCCATTTGTTCTGAGCATTCATCACATTGAATAAATAATAAATGACAACCTTCATTGGCACAATTGGTATGGGTATCACAAGGTTCACCACATTGGTGACAATTGGAAATCACATCCTCAGTGATTTTTTCTGCTCTCCTATGATCAAAAACAAAATTCTTACCTATAAATTTATTTTCAATACCTTCTTCATTTACTTGACGCGTATATTCTATAATACCTCCTTCTAATTGAAAAACATTTTTAAAACCTTTGTGTTTGTAGTAGGCAGAGGCTTTTTCGCAACGAATACCACCTGTGCAATACATCAATAAATTCTTATCGTCTTTGTTGTCTTTCAAATCAGCCTCGATAATGTCTAAAGAATCACGAAATGTATCTACATCAGGAGTAACTGCTCCATCAAAATGACCAATTTCACTTTCGTAATGATTGCGCATATCTACACAAACCGTATCCGGATTTGCCAACATTTCATTAAATTCCTTCGCATTTAAATGCACGCCTTTGTTCGTTACATCAAAAGTATTGTCATTTAAACCATCGGCAACAATTTTGTTTCTAACTTTTACCTTTAACTTTAAAAACGATTTATTATCGTGCTCAATAGCCACATTTAATCGGATATCTTTCAAAAAAGAAATACGATCTAATTGCTCTTTTAAAGCATAAAAATTTTCTGAAGGCACAGATAATTGGGCATTTATACCCTCGTAAGAAACATAAATTCTCCCTAAAACATCTAAAGCGTTCCATTCTAAAAACAACTTATCTCTTAAAATCTGTGGATTTTTAATGTGGTAATATTGATAAAAAGAAATTGTGATGCGGTCTTTACCAGCTTCATCAATTAATGCAGCACGTTCTTTCGCGCTTAATTTATTGTACAGTTGCATGCTATACTAATTTTTTAAGCTGAAATTTTACACAGAACTTGTCGTAGTGTAATTCAGGTTGATTAAATACTAATTTTTGCAAATGTACTTAATTCTTTAAAATAGCAGCCATCCAGTCTTAACTTTCACAAAATCAAACAAAATACAACTACATCGATTTCTTAAATAATTTCTAAAACCTAACTTTTATCATATTTTATCTTCCTTATCAAACCTAAATTTGATGAGTAATTAAAGGATACAAAACATATTAAATACATAAAGAAATGGAATTAGAAGAAATCATTTTAGAAAAACAACAAGAAACAAATTTCACCCAAGGCGATTGGAAAACAAGTATTAACGTAAGAAATTTTGTTATCAAAAACATTACTCCTTATTATGGAGATGATACTTTTTTAGTAGGCCCAACTCAAAAAACTCAAAAACTTTGGAACCTTTGTAAAGAAGGGATGGAGCAAGAAAGACTGAATAATGGTGTACATTCTATAGACACAGAAACCATTTCTGGTGTGGCTAGTTTTGGCGCTGGTTATATTGATAAAGAAAACGAAGTAATTGTAGGTTTACAAACAGACGGATTGCTAAAAAGAGCTATGAAACCTTTTGGCGGTTACAAAGTAGTACAAAAAGCTTTAGAAGAACATGGTTTAAAACCTAGTGAAGAAATTAACGAATTATTTACAAAATATGTAAAAACACATAATGATGGGGTTTTTGATGCCTATAATGCAGAAATTCGAAAATTCCGTTCTTTAGGATTCTTAACAGGTTTACCAGACAACTATGCACGTGGCAGAATTATTGGCGATTACAGACGTGTTGCGTTATATGGAATTGATAAATTAATTAAAATTAAAAAAGAGGATTTAAACACTATTACAGGACCAATGTCTGATGCTGTAATTCGTTTAAGAGAAGAAGTTTCTGAACAAATTAGAGCTTTAAAAGATATGATTACAATGGGTAATCATTATGGTTTAGCCTTAAATCGTCCTGCAGAAAATGCTCAAGAAGCGGTTCAATGGACATATATGGCGTATTTAGCTGCTGTAAAAGAGCAAGATGGGGCTGCAATGTCTTTAGGTAATGTCTCTACTTTCTTAGATATTTTTATCGAAAAAGATATCGAAAATGGAATTATCTCAGAAGATGAAGCACAAGAGTATATTGATCAATTTGTGATGAAATTGAGAATGGTACGTCATTTACGTATGGCTGCTTATGATGAAATTTTTGCTGGAGACCCAACTTGGATTACAGAAGCAATTGGAGGAATGTTGAACGATGGTAGAACAAAAGTAACCAAAACTGCATACCGTTTCTTAAATACGTTATACAATTTAGGCCCATCACCAGAACCAAATATTACCGTTTTATGGTCGCCTTTATTACCGCAAAAATTTAAAAATTTCTGTGCAAAGGTTTCTATTGATACGTCTTCAATTCAATTTGAAAATGATGATTTAATGCGTAATTTAAGAGGTTCTGATGATTATGGAATTGCGTGTTGTGTTTCGTATCAAGAATTAGGGAAACAAATTCAGTTTTTCGGAGCAAGAACCAATTTAGCAAAAACGTTATTATTAGCCATAAACGGTGGTAAATGTGAAATTACAGGCAAGCAAATGGTTGATGGAATTGCTCCTTATACTTCTGAAGTTTTAGATTTTGACAAGGTGATGAAAAACTTTAAAGTGGCAATGACAGAGGTAGCTCGTGTTTATAATGATGCCATGAACATTATTCACTATATGCATGATAAATACTACTACGAAAAAGCACAAATGGCATTAATTGATACCAATCCTGATATTAATATAGCTTATGGTATAGCTGGTTTATCAATTGTGGCAGATTCTTTAGCAGCTATAAAATATGCAAAAGTAAGCCCCATTAGAAATGAACAAGGTTTAACTGTAGATTTTAAAATTGAAGGCGAATTCCCAAAATATGGAAATGATGACGACAGAGTAGATATTTTTGCACACAATGCTGTAGAAGATTTTAACAACGAATTAAAAAAGTTAAAAGTGTACAAAAATGCAGAACCAACAATGTCTGTATTAACCATTACTTCTAATGTAGTGTATGGTAAAAAAACAGGAGCAACGCCAGATGGTAGAGCTTTAGGAGTTCCTTTTGCACCAGGTGCAAACCCAATGCATGGACGAGATACCAATGGTGCAATTGCATCACTAAACTCTGTGGCTAAGATTGATTATAAAGATTCTCAAGATGGTATTTCTAACACATTCTCTATTGTTCCAAAATCATTAGGAGCTACTCAAGAAGATAGAATAGACAATTTAGTAGCAACTTTAAACGGTTACTTTGAGCATGGAGCGCAACACCTAAATGTAAATGTATTAGATAAAGAAACTTTATTAGATGCAATGGAGCATCCAGAAAACCACCCACAATTAACCATTAGAGTTTCTGGATATGCTGTTAATTTTATTCGATTAACAAAAGAGCAACAAATGGAAGTTATTTCTCGTTCATTCCACGAATCTATGTAATAATCCTTTTTATGTATTTTCTCAAGGGATTCAAAAAATAAAATTTACTCGTTATAGAGTCTGCTTTTCAATAGTAAAAGCGAATTAAGTATTTTTTGAATCCCTTTTTTTATTCAACTAAAACTTTACGTTATCAAACTAAAAGAAAACATATTAAATGTGCATTCTATCGAGTCTTTTGGAACGCATGATGGTCCAGGAATTCGGTTAGTAATTTTTTTGCAAGGCTGTAAGTTAAAATGCCAATATTGCCATAATCCTGATACCATAGACACCCACGGAGGTCAAGAATATCACATTGATGATTTAGTGAAAAAAGCGATAAACATGAAATCTTATTTCGGTGATAAAGGCGGTGTAACTGTTTCTGGTGGCGAACCTGTTTTACAAGCACCGAATCTAATTCCGTTTTTTAAAAAATTACACGAAGCAGGCATTCACACCAATTTAGATACCAATGGAAGAATTCTCAATCACGCTGTTATAGAATTACTAGATCAATATACAGATTTAGTGATGTTGGATATCAAACACATGACAGAGGAAGGTTTTCGAAAACTTACAGGTGCACAAAACAAAGAAACCACCTTTAATTTTGCCAAACACAGAGAAGCATCTGGCAAAAAAATGTGGTTACGTTATGTGTTAATTCCAGAAATTACAAATACACCTGAATTGTTACATCAATTAGGAAATTATTTTAAAGATTATACAACCATAGAACAAATAGAATTGCAACCCTATCATAAGTTAGGCATCCATAAATGGGATGCTTTAGGTTGGGAATATGAATTGAAGGATGCTCGAGAAAACACAAAAGAAGAGTTAAACGAAGCTGAAAACATTTTAAGCAACTATTTTAAAAAAGTAAAAATTAATTAAAGAATTACAAGATGAGTTCACAAAAATTAAAAAACAGATGGCTAATTGCAGCATCAGCAGTAGGAATCCATATTTCTATTGGATCTGTATATGCCTATTCTGTAATGACAAACCCTGTAAAAGATGTATTTGAAGTTGAAGGTAGTGTTATAAAATGGGCGTTTAAAATTGCAATTTTATTATTAGGGTTATCCGCAGCCTTTTTAGGGCGTTGGGTAGAAAAAGTAGGTCCAAAAATTAGCGGAACCACAGCAGGAATTTTCTACGGAGTTGGTATTTTAGGTTCAGGCTTAGCTGTTCAATTAGAATCTTTATGGCTGTTTTATTTATGCTACGGAGTTATTGGCGGAATTGGTTTAGGCTTAGGATATATTACTCCTGTAAGCACCTTGGTAAAATGGTTTCCAGACAAAAGAGGTTTAGCCACAGGAATGGCAATTATGGGTTTTGGTTTTGCCGCCTTAATTTTTGGCCCTGTAATGGCTAAATTATTCGAAACAGTTGGTGTTTCTAATGCATTCTATATTTTGGGTGTTATTTATATGGTATTAATTTTATCATCTGCAAGTTATATAGAAAGACCACCTATTGGTTATCTACCTGAAGGATATAACCAAGGAGAAGGAAAAGTAATTAAAGAAGATTTAACAAACATTACCGCTAATGAATCTTTAAAATCAACTCGTTTTTATTACATCTGGATTATGATGTTTATAAACATTGCTTGTGGTATTGCAATTATTTCTGCTGCAAGCCCTATGATGCAAGAAAAACTAGATTACACACCCATGCAAGCAGCAGCAATTGTTGGTTTTATAGGAGTTTTTAACGGATTAGGAAGAATTACTTGGTCTACCTTATCTGATTATTTAGGCCGTGCGAATACGTTTATACTTTTCTTTGCTTTTCAAATACTAGCCTTCTATTTCTTACCAAAAATTGGCGTAGAAAGTGTTTTCCTAATCATACTTTTTACAGTTATTACAATGTATGGTGGTGGTTTTGCAATGTTACCTGCATTTTTAGGCGATTTATTTGGCACAAAACAATTAGGCGCAATTCACGGAATGGTTTTAGCCGCTTGGGGATTAGCAGGTGTAATTGGTCCAACAATTTATGATATCGTAAAAGAACAAACGGGTTCTTTAGACACTACGCTTATTATTTTTGCTGGTTTATTTGTAGTGGCTCTAATCGTTTCTATTTTGATGAAAATATCTATTATAAAATCTGAAAAATTAAAGGACAAAGAATTAAGTTTGGCAATTTAATTATCGTCTTAAGCATCCTAAATCACTAAAAAAAGAGACCTCCATTTATGGAGGTTTTCTATTTTAAATCTGTTTTTTAACTCGATATATGTTACGAAAAACTCCATTTTTTAGCTTGCATGACATTAAATTTATATCAAATAGTTTAAATTTAAACATTTGGAATTTATGTGCTAAAATTTTAAACTTTAATTGATTTATAAATGTTTTAATAATTTATTTCGTTCTTTTTTTTAGCATCTTTGTTGTGCAAAAAAAATGAGTTTTTCTCAAAAAAAGTGAATTATCTTTTCTGCGAAAGCAGAAACCAAAAAAAATAAAAAATGAAAGTAGCTGTTGTTGGTGCCACTGGAATGGTGGGCACAGTAATGATAAAAGTATTAGAAGAGCGTAATTTACCGATTACCGAATTTATTCCTGTAGCATCAGAAAGATCTGCTGGAAAAAAATTATCTTACAAAGGGAAAGAGTTTACCATTGTAACTTTAGCTGATGCTGTAAAAATGAAACCAGATGTGGCTTTATTTTCTGCTGGTGGAGATACATCTTTAGAATGGGCTCCTAAATTTGCGGAAGTTGGCACAACTGTTATCGATAATTCTTCTGCCTGGAGAATGGATCCAACCAAAAAATTAGTGGTTCCAGAAATCAATGGAGATGTTTTAACTGCGGATGATAAAATCATTGCCAACCCGAACTGTTCTACAATTCAGTTAGTAATGGCATTGGCACCTTTACACTTAAAATATAAAATGAAACGTGTGGTAATTTCTACCTATCAATCTGTTTCTGGAACTGGTGTAAAAGCCGTTCAGCAATTAGATAATGAAGAAGCTGGAATTGAAGGCGAAATGGCATATCCACATAAAATAGGCAGAAACGCATTGCCTCATTGTGATGTTTTCTTAGAAAACGGATACACCAAAGAAGAAATGAAATTGGTAAAAGAACCAAAGAAAATTTTACGTGACGATTCTTTTTCTGTAACGGCTACTGCAGTTCGTATTCCTACAGCAGGCGGACATTCTGAAGCTGTAAATGTACAGTTTGAAAATGATTTTGATTTGGCAGAAGTTCGCCAATTATTAAATGATACACCTGGAGTTATTGTTCAAGATGATTTGGCAAATAACGTGTACCCAATGCCCATAAATGCACATGATAAAGACGAAGTTTTTGTTGGACGAATTAGACGCGATGAATCTCAAGAAAATACCTTAAATTTGTGGATTGTCGCAGACAACTTACGCAAAGGTGCAGCTACAAACACAGTTCAAATAGCCGAATATTTAATCGCAAATAATTTGGTGTAAAATACATTTTAATGGCAACATTTCATAAAGTAACTATTCAAGAAATTAAACAAGAAACCGCAAATGCGGTTTCTGTTGTATTTAACATACCTGATCATCTAAAATCAGTATTCAATTTTACAGCAGGACAAT
>TARA_R110002126_G_scaffold53859_1_pt1 | contig 47238 bp, 65 predicted proteins | sample TARA_R110002126 | Tara Oceans TARA_R110002126 (sample SAMEA4397536) | marine metagenome | biome: Polar Biome; feature: [DCM] deep chlorophyll maximum layer (ENVO:01000326); material: water (ENVO:00002006), including particulate matter (ENVO:01000060) such as... | depth 30 m | reverse complement strand
AATACCACTAGCGAGAATAGAAAGCTGCTGAAGTCTGTAGAGCTAACAGAGATACGTGAGTTTATAGAAGACGCGATGCTGGAGTATTTCAAATCAGTACACGCGCCCAAGCATGACGTAACACCATACATAACGCAGTCGTGGTCTAACTACACAGAGCCGGGTCAGTATCATCACAAGCATGCCCACCCTAACAGCATTATCTCTGGTGTGTTCTACCCGCAGGCAAACAAAGAAACAGACAGAATTTATTTCTACAAAGATGGTTACGAGCGCATCAAGATTCCAACAGAAAACTGGAACCATTGGAATAGTGAAAGCTGGTGGTTTGATGTTGGTGCAGGTGACTTGATTATCTTTCCATCAAACTTGACGCACATGGTTCAGACCAAGCAGGGCGATGGAACTCGTATCAGTATTTCGTTTAACACCTTTGTTAAAGGTTACATAGGGTCAGATGAAAGTCTGACTGGCTTACATTTAGGAGAAGAGTAATGGCACATTTTGCCCAGCTTGATTCAAACAACGTAGTTATTCAGGTCATCGTAGTCGATAACAAAGACACGGCTGATGCTTATGGCACTGAGAAAGAACATATTGGTGCTGCGTTCTGCGAACGCGTACTTGGCGGCAACTGGAAACAGACCAGTTACAACGGCAACAAGCGTAAGAACTACGCTGGTATCGGTTACACATACCGTGCTGACATAGATGCGTTTGTACCACCGCAGCCATATCCAAGCTGGGTGCTAGACGCTGATGCTAAATGGCAGGCTCCTACCGCTATGCCTACAGATGGAATGTACTCGTGGGATGAAGCTACGACCTCTTGGATTCGACCATGAACATCAATTTGAAATTTACGATTGACGAGATTAACGAGTTGCTGACTGCATTAGGTCAGCTTCCTTACACTCATTCATTCCAGCTTATTCAAGCCATTCACAATCAAGCTATCCCTCAAATACAGGCGGCTAATGCTGAGAAGGTAGAACCTGAGGTCGCAAATGGCTGAGGGTACAGATACACGTTTGTCAGTGCATGAGGCTGTTTGCGCTGAACGATATGAGGGCATTCAACGTAGATTCGATGAAGGGTCTAAGCGCATGCAGAAGATTGAGCATTTGATCTATGCATTGATGGTGCTTGTGTTGTTAGGCCCCGGTGTGGCTGCTGAGCTTCTTAAACGGTTTATAGGATGAAGTGGACCCACTCACAATTCTTGCTGCTGCTAAATTGGCTGCAAGTGCAATTAAGCAAGGGTGTGAACTATATCAACAGGCAAAGTCTGATGGTATGGAGCTGGTTGACGCGTACGGTAAGGCCAAAGATGTGGTTGCTGATATTAGTGGGCATTTGGGACATTTTTTTAAAGCGCATGAGCAGCTTGAAACACACGTTCACGAGGAAGAATTAAAGACCAAAAAATCGCGTGACCCTGAACTGTCAGTAAACCAAGAAGCGTTTAATAGGGTCATGGCAGTGAAAGAAATGATTCGGCTAGAAACCGAACTCCGCGAAATGATGGTATACCAAGCACCAAAGGAACTCGGTGCGATATGGTCAGAATTCGAGGTGATGCGCGATAGAGTGAAAGCGGAAAGAGCAGAAGTTCAGCGTCAAGAACTACTAAAGCAGCAGGTGGCAAAGTGGCGACGGGCAAATATAAAAAGAAAAATCGCGGAACAGATGACATCAGTAATCGCGGTCGTGTTCATAATGTTGTGGTTTCTATGGGTAATGATACTGATAAGGACGAGCCACACGTACCATGGACTTTACTCGTCACCGTCTTGGTATTGTGTCTTGTGTTAGTAATAGCGTTGCCCATTATGGGTATTATGTATATGGACATGAATAACGCTACGATTGCAGCGATGCAAGAAGTAAAGAAGATGCGTGAATTACGCGCTAAGATTATGTTACAAATGCAGGGGGAACAATGACAATGCAAGATATTTTAAAAGCTGTATTGCCTATCCTTGTAGCTGCTATTGGCTGGCTGCTTGGTGAAGTTGGTTCGTTCAATACCCGCCTGACTAAGATTGAAGGTTCTATGCCAGCGTTAATTACTCCGCAAGGAACACCCACAGATAGCCCATTAAGCGCGGAAGCTAGACACAAATTAAAAGAAGATATTTATAAAGATTTGCATGACCTGCAAGTGCGTATTAAGTTAATGGAAGAAAGGGCTAAAAGATAATGCTGACGCTACTTTCAACACTTGTTAGTTTCTTGATGGGTGGCTTGCCCAAGATACTGGATTTATTCCAAGACCGTGCCGATAAATCGCACGAGTTAAAACTAGCTCAGATGCAGACAGAGCGCGAACTACAACTAGCTGCCGCAGGGTACGTTGCCCAACAACAGATTGAAGCTATTAAGCTTGATGAGATACGGACGCAAACCGCGTCGGATGAGAAAATATCTCTTATAGACGCACAACAAGCAGAGATGAGTGCCATCTATGCCCACGATACAAGCCTAAATGAAGGCACAAGCCAGTGGATGAAAGACTTTCGCGCATCTGTTAGACCTGTAATTACTTACGGTTTCTTTTTCTTACTAGTGGGTATTGACGGCGTCTTGGCGTACAAAGGCTTAACTAGCGGCGTGGAATTTAACGCGTTGGCTGACCAGCTTTGGGATAACGAGACTCAGGCGTTGTTCGCTTCGATTATTGCGTTCCACTTTGGTGGCAGGGCGTTTGGCAAATGATTAGCCCAAAGGCTTTGAAAATGATTGCCCACCATGAGGGGGTAAGGACTAAACCTTACCGGTGCCCTGCTAAGTTGTGGACGATTGGCGTGGGGCATGTGATCGACCCAAACCACGGTAGACTGAAGATCGAAGACAGGGTAGGATTACCTTGCCCAGAAGGCTGGAACCGCGCATTTACAATGGAAGAAGTCAATGTCATACTTGCAAAAGACCTTGAGCGTTTTGAGCGCGGAGTTCTTAAATATTGTCCTACTGCTGGCAGCAAGCAAGCTTGGCTGGACGCTTTGGTCTCATTTAGTTTTAATGTAGGGCTGGGTACGCTACAGCGCAGCACACTGCGACAGAAGCATAACCGGGGCGACTATGCAGGAGCCGCCGACGAACTTTTAAAGTATTGCAAAGCCGGTGGCAAAGTCTTAAGAGGGCTTGAGAACCGCCGCAAAGATGAACGCGCTTTGTACTTAGGCGTTGCAACATAAAATGTCAGTTCTTTTCACAAATTGGATTTATAATGCTTGAGTACAGGTTGAGGGTATAAAATGACTGTTTCCTTTGTGCTCACCTACGACTCTCTTATTGAGACTGTCGAGCAATATCTTGAACGTCAAGACGAAGCCGTCGTCAATCAAATTCCTACGTTTATCACTCTTTGCGAGTTTGAGATTGCTCAGCAAATTAAGACGCTTGGGCAAATGCAAGTTGTACAAACAAATTTTGTGGCAGGTAATCCTGTATTAGCCAAGCCTGCAAGATGGCGTAAGACTGTATCTATGAGCTATACAGATGCCTTGGGTGAAAAGCAGCCTATTCTTTTACGCAAATACGAGTACTTAAAGGCCTATTGGCCTAATGCTACTTCCACTAGTGCCCCTAAGTATTATGCTGATTATGATTACGAGCATTGGCTTATAGCACCTACTCCAGCTACTGCATTGGCGGTTGAGATCCTTTTTTATGAAAGAATTGCGCCTCTTTCATCTACCAATCAAACCAATTGGCTCACACAAAATGCGCCGAATGTAATGCTCTTTGGCACATTGCTTCAGGCGATGCCTTTTTTAAAGAACGACACACGGCAGATCTTCCAAGAAAAATATAGCCAAGCGCTATCTGCGTTGAAACTTGAAGATGATCTTCGTCTTGCCGATCGTCAAGCGATTGCTAAAGAAAGTTAATTATGCCCAGCTACGTCAATCCTTTTACTGGCCAAACTATTCAACCTTCTCAGGTTGGGTATGAAAGCTTATCGATTGCCACAGACACTATACTGCAATGGCCTGTCAATGGCAATGATAATTTAGTTGTTGCAAACATTATTGACGTAACTGCTACAGCTGCTAACTTAAAGTTATATTTACCTGCAGCTACTCAGGTGTCGGTAGGGCAGTCAGTTCTTATCAATAATATTGGCGCTACTACATTTACTGTCGTAAAAAGTGATGGCACAACTATTAGTGCAATTACGTCAGGTATTTCTAAGTATATCTACCTTACCGATAATGCTACAACTGCAGGTACGTGGACATCAGTAACTTTTGGCGCAGGCACATCTGCTGCAAACGCTGCAACATTGGCAGGGTATGGCTTAACGGCATTAAGTACAACTCTTAATCAAGCATACAGCGTAGTTACTTATTACTCAAGTACAACATTAGCTTCAACAGATAGAGCTGAGTTTGCAGTATGGGCCGGTGGTGTAGGCTCATTTGCTTTACCTTCTGCAGCTAGTGTAGGTAATAACTGGTTTTGCATGATTGCCAATAATGGCTCAGGCATCTTAACTTTAACACCGCAGGGTACTGATACTATCAATGGTAATGCTTCACAGCAATTACAACTAACTGAGTCTTTAGTTATTGTTAGCAATGGCACCGGTTGGAATACCTTTGGGTATGGGCGATCCAATGCCTTTGCCTATACTCAATTGGCATTGAATGTCACTGGTGGGTCTCTAACACTTACTTCAGCACAAGCATCTAATACCATACAAGGCTACTCTGGTATTTTAACCAGCAACCAAATCGTTATTGTGCCTTCAACGGTGCAGTTATATACAGTTACCAATAATACGACTGGTGCGTTCTCATTTACAATGAAAACTGCTGTTGTAGGTGGCGCCACAGTGGTTGTGCCGCAAGGCAACTCTCTGGTACTTATTTGTGATGGCACTAACGTCTATAACGCCGCTTCAGGCTCAGCTAGTTCTATTACTGCTCTAACACTAGGTAATGGTTCTTTGGCTGTGCCTTCGCTTAAGTTTTCAGGCGATGCCAATTCAGGTTTATATCTACCTTCATCTGGCACGTTAGGTTTTGTTATTGGTAATGCCTTGGCAGGGTCTTTCACAGCTTCAGGCTTTACAGCCACAAACGGGATTGCTGGAGGCACGTTTTGACAGCTAAGGTTGTTTCCTTAACCGTCCTTGCTGGTATTCAGCGGGATGGTACTGAGTTTGACTCCCCTATGCATGTGGATGGAAGATGGGTGCGTTGGCAGCGTGGTCGTGCTCGTAAAATAGGCGGCTACCGCGGTATCTTTCTTAACGCCGCAGAGATTAGCCGCGGCATGATTATGCAATCTCAGAATGGTATTAACTACGTTTATTCTGGCTCAGCAAGTTATTTGCAACAATGGCAGGTTGATGACGATGATGGAGTAGGCTCAGGCCCTACCAATATAACTCTTACTAATTTCACTGTTAGTACTGAGAATTTATGGCAGTTTGACATTGGCTTTGACGCCAATGGCACAGACACGTTGCAGTTGATTGCACACCCAGGTAGGAACTTATTGCATATTGACAATGAGATCAATACACCTGTACTAACTGGTACTTTCCCCGGTGGCGCATTAAGCGCAGTAGGTACTTTTACACTTACAGGTAATATTACTGCAGGCACAACCATTGTTATTGCTGTAGCAGATTATAGAATTGGCATAGGTCAGACTGTTACTGCTACAACTTATATACCTGCCGGCGTAACAGTTAGCAACGTTGTTGTTGCAGGTAGCACAACTACTGTTACGACAACTGGCCCAGCAATGACCGTGCAATCAGGCGTAAGCATTACGTTTGATAATAATATTGCTGTATCTGGTGGGGCAGTTATGCTTTACCCGTACATGTTTGTGTATGGTAATAATGGCCTTTTGCAAAATTGCGCAGCAGGCGACTTTACTAATTGGGTAAGCGCTGATTCTAACTCCAATAATGTCTCAGCAACAAAGATAGTTAAAGGCATGGCATTGCGTGGTGGTACCACATCACCTGCAGGATTATTTTGGTCTTTAGACTCTTTAATTAGAGTAACTTACGCTCCACAAACAGTAGGCGCAGCCACTTTGTATTGGAGATACGATACAATTTCTGGGCAGTCATCGATACTATCTTCTCAATCTGTTATTGAGTACGATGGCATTATTTATTGGTGTGGCGTTGACCGCTTCTTGGCTTATAATGGTGTCGTGCAAGAAGTTGAGAATAATGTCAATATTAACTATTTCTTTGACAATCTAAACTACGCGCAACGTCAAAAAGTATGGGCTGCAAAAGTACCACGTTGGGGCGAGATCTGGTGGTTCTACCCTAAAGGCGACGCTACTGAGTGTACTGATGCTATTATCTTAAACGTACGCGATAAAGTGTGGTATGACACAGGTGAGGCATTAGGTGCTCGTCGCTCAGCCGGTACGTTTTCAGAAGTATTTAGAAATCCTATTTGGGCAGGCAATACAGCTGACTCAGCAGGTAAGTACGCTTTATGGCAGCATGAGACCGGTGTTAATGAGGTATACCTAACTAACGTTAACGCTATAGAGTCCTATTTTGAAACCAACAGCCTTGGCTGGGTCAATGGTGGCCCGGGTATAAAAGCACCAGTAGGTGAGAATAGATATATTAGATTAGAGCGTATTGAGCCGGACTTTGTGCAACAAGGCGACATGAGTGTTGTAGTAACAGGTAAAGGCTACGCCGATGACGTTGACCAGCCTTCTACCCCTTATACGTTTAACTCGGCTACGTTAAAGATTGATATGCGTGAGCAACGCCGTGAGATGCGATTGCGTTTTATAAGTAATACTTTTAATGGCACGTATCAACAAGGTTGCTTATTATTAAGCGTAGATCTTGGTGATGAGCGTAGTACAGGTAATCCATAATGGTTACGTATGACCCACGCAATATGACATGGGATCAGTGGTGCGCTTTGATGGCTGAGCTGTTTGCCTCCAATCAATTAGGCACCGTGCCTGAAGCTAAATGGCGCGATTGGGCATCAGGTATGCAAGGTATTGGGTATTTTGTTGAATCAGGCGTGCCTGACCCCAGAAATTTTAAGTCATGGCAAGATTGGGCATCTGCGCTAGTAGGCATTATGTCCATTACACCAACACGATTAAACTATTAAGTTGAGCAACTAAATGGCTACTAAAGCGCAGCTTGAACAAGATCTAATTAAAGCCGTTGCTAAGATTCGAGTATCGAATCAAGGCGCCCCTATGGATGTCAAGTTTTCCGATGGGAAGACCTACACAGTCTATAACGATGGTAGTGGCGCTGGCGATGCTTTAGGCATAAATTTTAGAGGAATGTCAGATCAGTTTAATTCTGCAGAGTCTGCATTGCGCCCAGCGCCTACGCCAATTCAACAACCACAAGAGCAACCTCGTCAACAAGAACAGCAGCAGCAAGCTGCCCCGTTGTCGCAGCCTTCATCATCAAGTAGCAATGGTCAATTTCCGACGCTTAATCAGTCCATTATTGATAAGAATTTTAGGTATGGCAAAGATCGCAGCAATGAAATAACCTCTTTTAATTCAGATATACGTGATGGCATTTATAACGCAGGTTGGGATCAAAAATCTGATGCTGTTAGAGTATTAACTGGCGCAGGTAATTATGGGATTGTTGCAAATATTGCAGGTATGGGCGGTTCTGAGTTTAAAACAGCGGCAGGCTATACTGCAAGCGATAAAGACTTTATTGCTGCAGCTCAGGCTGCAGGTATTGACAACCCGAGTCAATATCAAAGACCCGCAGGTGGTGGTTTAGGAAGTATTGGCGCTAAGGTTTTGGATCAAGGCAAGATTTACAACCTTCTTCAAGAAAAAGGCAAAGATTTATACACAGTAACTAACGCTGTGGAAGGTGCCAAGCGAGGCGAGTTAGCAAAGCATGCAACCGTTCTTTATAAAGCTGATGGCAGCGGAAATCTTGCGCCTGTAACTAATGACCAAGGTCAGCCACAAGCGCAGTATTTTAATGCCACTAGATACGCCAAAGCACCAAGTTTCTTTGAAGAGTATGGGCCATTTCTTGCGTTGTTGCCTGCTGTAGGTGGTATTCTTCAGCATGCCGGTGTACTAGGTTCTTTAGGCACTGCTTCAGGTACTGCAGGCTTAACTGCAGGTGAAGTTGCTGCAAATACAGGCATAAGCTATTTTCCCGGTGTTGAAGCGGGCGCAGGCCATATTATGGCCGGCTATACTGGCGCACCTCTTAATGCATTAGGCGTATCTGCAGGTCTTGGTGGCGCAGGTTACTTTGGCGCCGATACGATGGATAATATTATAGCCAATGCCATTGCAGATACCTATAACCCAAACGCACCAAAATATGAGGTTGGGCCAGAAGGTCCTGCAAAAATAGGTACTCAACAGTTTCCGCAAAATCCTAAGATTGGTAGTACGTCAATTTTAGATGATATAAAGAACGGTTATAAAGCGTATAAGACTGCAACGCAAGTTGGAGGCGCCGTAAACCAAATACTGGGCAATAACCCTGACCAAGGTCTTGGAGGTATTGACCCAGCTACAGGCATTGCAGGCGCACTTTCTAGTTTAGCTGCAGGAAAACAACTTGGTGCTTTGCCTAATGAAGGGCAAGGCACATTTTTGCAAGGCGCCCCTGTTGGTGAGAATGCTGCGTTGCAGCCTATGCAGTTACAACAATTATCTCCGGAGCTAGGCGCAGTGGACCCGCAACTATTATCACAATTACTTAATAAGAATAAGCCTGCTATGGGCGGTCAGCAAGGCATGAGCCATTATACTTATGGCGCAATGCCTGCCATGCAAGATACTACTTACACAGGTGGTGCAGGCGCATTGCTTTCCGGTAAGCCTGCTTCGCAATATGACGCGCTAGGCTCAGCAGGATTACGTCAAATCTCAGGGTATAAAAAGGGTGGTGAAGTTATGTCGCCTGATTTACTAGATATATTAGAAGAGTGGGGCGCTGAACAAGATCTAAAGACGCAAACACGTGATCAGATTGATAATTTAAGCCCAGTGGATCTAGAAACATTGCGATTAGCTTTTAGACTAGATAAGCACGATAAATATAAAACCGGCAAATTTCCGTCTGGTCAAGACAGCGTAATAAATCCTACTAGATTTTATGACCAGCCTATTGAGGATATGCCGGGCGACTTTAAGTATAATCGTTTGGAAACAGATATTGGTAATATAATTCGTGATAACCCGTATAAGCCTAATGAGATGGACTCAATGACAAAAGATTGGGATGGGTTGGGGACACAACGCCAAGAAGCAATGCGAAAGCGTTATTACGCTAAAGGTGGTGAAACGCATGTTCCTGAATTTATTACTGGTAAAACAGGCTTTTACGTTGAGGGCGCAGGCGATGGGCAATCAGATAGTATACCTGCAATGTTGGCTGATGGTGAATACGTGTTTGATGCCGATACTGTTGCTGCTCTCGGAAATGGCTCAAATAAAGCAGGCGCTGCAATGCTTGATAAAATGCGCCAACGCATACGTAAGCATAAGCGATCAGCATCGCATAAGAATATTCCTCCTAAGGCCAAGTCGCCACTTGAGTATTTGAAAGGTTAATTATGGACTTAGCACAAGGTAGTGCGCTACCTGATGTAAAAACCACCCAGTTATCTACAACAACAACTCCTGGGTGGTATAACGATTACCTTAGTAGTCTTGCGCAAACTGGGCAAAACGCTGCAGCAGGCGCTCAATTTGTAGGCCCTACAGCGTTGCAGCAACAAGCATATAATACAGTTGGCGCTGCAGGTAGTGCGTATCAACCTACTTTGCAAGCCGCTACTAATTTAGCGCAAACTGCTGGCAATACTAATCTTGCTGATTTAACTCAGCAAATGATGACGCCGTATGCAAACAATGTAGTTAATACTTTAGGCGACTTAAACCAGCAAAATATTGTTAGGAATCTATCACCACAGGCTACTGCAGGTATTGTAGGTAGTGGTCAGTTTGGTTCTTCTCGTGGCGCCGGTGCGCTAGGCCAAGTCATTAACAACGCAAACTTAGCCACTCAAGCGCAACAGCAACAAGCAATGCAAACTGGTTATACACAAGCTTTGCAAGCGGCGCAAAACCAAGTGCAGAATCAACTAGCTGCAGGTCAACAACTCGGTAATCTTGCAACCAGTAATCAAGCTCTTGGCTTAGGTAATATTAACGCTCTTGCTACTTTAGGTGGGCAACAACAGCAAATTGCGCAACAGCAGCAATTATTCCCATTGCAAACTGCAACTGCTGCATCAGGTTTGTTGCGAGGTTATAACGTGCCTACTTCAACATCCTCAACGTATCAAGGCCCATTGCCCGGTGCGTATGCAGCGTCGCCATTACAACAGATTAGCACTTTAGGTAGTTTGTTGGCAGCATTGAATGCATCGCCTGCTTCGTATAGTGGCGCCGCAGGTAAGACGCCATTAGAGAATATTATTGGCGGTATTTCCAAGTTACCTTGGGACAAAATAAATCCGTTTAGCAGCAGTTCTACAACATCAACAAATACTTCAGCAGGTAATACTATTGGTGATTATGACTTCGATTTTTCTTAAAGACAGACTTTGGTGGGTAATACCAATGACGGCTCATTATTTAGGTAAAGGATAGATTATGGCAACCGGCGCACTTCCTGCTGCACCATTAGGTATAGGGCAAGATCCACAAGCTCAAACTGAGTATATGGATGCTGTCACTAAGATACTAAGCTCTTTAGAATCTCGTGCAGCCAAGCCTATTAACTGGTGGAAAGTTGCAGGGGCTATGGCAGACCCAGGAAAAACAGGCAATGCTTGGGAAGCTTTAGGCAAGGCGTCTACTTCCATTGGTCAAGATGTTGAAAAGTCGCAAGAAATGGCATTGCCTATTGCCCAACTTAGAGCGCAATTGGCGGGTCAAAAGTATAGTGTTTCACGCCAAAATGAAGCCTTATCCATTATTTCAAATATCTTTGGCACCGACCCAAAGACAACTCAGGCAATGGTTGAGAGAGGCGCTATCCCATCTGATTTGCTTAGTAAGATTACTCCACAGGCTTACATGGCAGTGGCCTTACGCTCACCTGAGCTAGGCACCATGCTTAAGAACGCTGCTGAGATGGAAACCGGCAACGTTAAGCTAGGCACGGAGCTTGCAGGTAAAGAAGTTGATCTTGCAAAACAGCGTGCTGAGTATGGTGAAGACTTTACTAAGTTCTTATCTCCAGCATCTCGTAGAATCTTAGGCGTAGGTGAAAAGCCACAAGCAACTCCAGCCCCTGTAAGTGAGCCTAACGTATTGCCTGTGCCAAGTGGTAGTTTGCAAACTAATATAGTACCTAATGCACCAGGGCCTAAAGTTGATACAGGTAACGAGCCTATTATAGAAAAGCCGATGGCTGCAGCGCCTGGGCCAGTACAACTAGCTGAGCAAACTGCAGCAGCTGATAATAGTGTGCCTTTAGCTGTTAGAGCTAAGTCAATGGCTGAGCGTCAAAAAATGATGGATGAGATGTATAAAGAGCAAGTTGGCACTCTTGTTACTTGGTCTCCAGAGCGTGTGAACTCTAATGTTAGAGATCTTCGTGAGTTGCATGATCTTGCAGATAAGTATCCACAAGTGCTAGGCCTTATGCAAAAGCAAGGTTTGCTAAATGGCTTGGCTGCGGCTGCAGAGCAAGGCGCATCTACGCCATGGGGTTCTTTTTCTTTACCAGTTAATGAGTTTTTGTCCAAAGTTAAATTGCCTCCAGTTGAGCAGCAAGCTTTGGCACGAATTAGTAATCTTATTGCCAAGCAATTCTTTGAGAATGCTCGAGTTAATAAGGCCATTCTTGGCCCACAGATCTCTAACGCCGACGTAACTCTTTTACAAGCCCCTATGATTACAGCCAAAGACTCGGCTGAAGCCATTAAGTACTACGCTAAAGAGAATATTGTAGGTATGAATATGCGCGGTGAATTGAATAAGCTATATGGCGCATGGAATAAGAAATACGGCCCTGGTTCTGGATTTAGTGATTTCTTTACTTCTTCTGATTACAATACTGTGATGGATCGCTTTGACAAGTATTACCAAGAGCTGTATAGCAAGCATAATCCTTTTGTAGGTAGATAATTATGTCACTAGAAGATCTGGACCCTATTTTTGGTGGCGGTAAAGCGCCTGCAAATAACAAGCCTGCGCCCGCCCCACGTAGAAAGCGTGAAGAGTATACTGGCACATTGCCTACAATGCCTGATGCGCCTAGTGAAAAGAAGCTGGAAGAATTAAGTGAGGTGTTTCGCCCGGGCCCACCAACTCCTGCACCAGCACCCGGCACCACAGTCTCTTCTACCAAGCGTTATAATGCGCCTATAAGCAAAGAAAGCGCCGCTGTAGCTGGCGCAGGTGTAGGTACTGCGCTTAACCGCAATAAGTTTTCCAAGTTGCCTTCACGTGAAGCACGCATACAAGATCTTAAGATCACCGCAAAACTAGGCGTTGATGAGCTTAAAGACGTATCCATGGATATACGGTCTTTGATGACTCGGCAAGAAACATTAAATATTGCATTGGATGACGCGCAAAAAGCTTTACGTGCAGCTGAGGCAGAGGCAGTACGCTATGGCGCGCCTACAACTGCACCGGATGAAGCATTAGCAGGTGATAAGTGGAGCAAAAAGACAGTTGGGTCAATGGGCCCGGGCGGTGATGCTACAACCGAAGCAGCTCGTAATTACCGAATGCAACAAGAATTAAACGCAGTAGGCGAAGGGGCCAATTTTAAAGCATCTCGTACCGGTTTAATTGTGCCTAATACAGCAGAATTTGCCGGTGAGTTTACATCCCCTGCGCAAAAAGCTGCGCATATTAAATTCCAAACAGCGCAAGCTGCTTATGATGACGCTGTACGTGCTGCCAATGAGAATAAGTTAGCACTTGAGAAATTAAATAAGACTTTGGAGTCTACGCAATCTACTGCGACTCGTGCAGGTAAGCGTGCGCAAATGCTGGAAGAAATGACCACGCCAAGTACTCTTGAGAAGCTAGGAAGATTTGCCAAGAATATCCCCCTTAGCGGTTTATTAGGCGGCGCAGCAACTGGCTATGAGGGTGTACAAGCTTATGAAGCTTATAAAAATCAAGACGTTCCCGGCATGATAGAGCATGGTATGGGCGCCACAGGTGGAGCCCTTATGTCTATGCCTCATCCAATTGTAAAAGGCTTAGGCGCTGCCATTTCGGCTCCACCATTGCTCTATCAGGCCTATAAGTATATGAATGAAGGCAACCCTGCCGATCAGCCGCTACAACCGCAGACAGCAGCGCCACCTGTCAGGTAACTCTCGCTATTGACAGAGTGGTTTTTCCCCGTCTTGTACGGGGATTTTTTTTGACACCATCATAGCAACATGCCATGCTTCTGTCCAAATGCTATAGGGGTCGCGTAGTAAATCACGATTGTCTGTTTTATTTAACAGTGCTACCCAATCATGATACTCTTGTTTCATTTGGTCTTCCATTCGGTAATCCTCCTAATGTTAACATGTTGTGGCTCGTTAATAGGGTCTTCTTCAGGGGCCAAGCTCTCAATACCTCGAGCAGCTTGAGTTCTAAAGTCAGCCCATTTCTTTTTGTAATGTTCTTGCTCAGTAGGTGGGACCCACTTATACTTTATACGCCAACGAATAGTTACGTCGGTGGTTGAGGGGGTGTATACGTATTCATAGGGGATACTCACAATTCGTTTCCTTTCGAACTAAGCCATGTTCTTAATGCAGTCATGCCTCCATCAATAAGAACGTGATTAGGTAGTGGTTTGTACTTATCATAAACTGAATGATTGATAAAGTTCTTCATCAATAAGTACGCGTCAGCAAGTGGCGGGAAATAATTCAATGCCCGATTAGTGTCAATACATGAGATGTCGAAGTTAGAAAACTCTTTCTCTATCATATATGCTTGAGCATCTAGTAGTCCTATGATAATAACACGGGGCTTGTTGGTTCTAGTACTTTCGTACTCAGGGTTATGCTTGGCAATTTTGAATTCGTGCTCTAGCTCTTTAACTGCAATCCTAACTTCTTCTTTGAAAGTCTTTGCAAATTGTTTGGCCAATAGGGCTACAAACGAATCTAATGATGGCGTATCTTGAGCCACATGAGTGGGCTCTGGGGCATCGATCTTTTGTGGTGTGATAGTAACTGCATACGCCCGCGTTTTAATCTCTTTGAGAAGTTGTTGATCGCAACGAACACTAGTTGCAGGGCGCTGACGATCTATATCTAATACTGATTGCGCGTCAGTTACGGCAATGGATAACTTACTACCATTATTAAAGAGCTCGATAGCTTTTACAATTACTTGCTCACGTTCTCTGGAGGTCCAACGGATTTTAGGCGTTTGCATTTATATTCCTTTCAATGGTCAAGTACTACACGTGAATTATACATCAAGCAGCCAGCGTGAGAACGGGTGAGCAGTATCAATGTGCTTATCCATTAACATGTGGGCTTCATACCTTTGAATCCTAGGTGGTTTGTCTGCCACTGGGATATGTTGTTGCTTTTCTAATATGTCTTTAAACATCTTCATTCTTGATTCGTAAACATGAAATGACCCAACAGATACGGTTAGTGAGCCTACTTCTGCATTAAGAAGCACTGCCACAATCTCTTGTAAGAATGAGAAGGTAGGTATATCATTGGCCATGCCCCATAGAATGTCTTGGCTACGCATAATGACTCTTACATTAAGCCTACCACGACGTAAACGAAACTCAATGGCAGTAGTACAAGGCACATCTTTGGCATCTACATCCATGTGGTCAACGTCGGTTCCATACATAGGAATGACTGCACGGCGACTCATTGGGTCTTTTTGCAATAGTCTAACAATATGTCTTACGCCATACTTGCCAAACCAATAGCTACCATAATTACTATTTAGCTTACCATTGACAACGATCTTACCCCACTGAGCTGCGTGAGCAGAGATGGAGGTGTCGAAAGGGTCTGCCTTTATATACCATGCCATTTCACGCTTAAGATAATTAAGATTGAAGTTGCGACCAACAAAAGAGTTAAAGCGCACGAAAGGCCCAACAGAATAAGTGAAGTTCTCAATTTCCTTCGTGCTTTCACCCCGCGGATTTGAATCGACGCCTCGGTATTCAAGAGCTTTGTAGAGGAGGATAAGATCTTCTTCACGATGAATGAGTGGTATTTCCATAGTCGCTTTCTGTTACATGATAAGGTTGATGCGGAAAGTTTTGCATGTGGTACAAAGGTGGCGGTAGCTTATATGCTTGGACGCTATTATTAAGTGCCCATGCATAAGCATTATTGCCTAATGCAAAAACTCTACTAGGTTGTAGGTCTTTCATGAATGACGAATCCGTAGGAGTGCCTTGATAGGTTTGTGTGTTGATCCAATACAAATCACTCTCAGGTACGCCTTCACGCTCTAAAGTATCTGCCAACATACGACTAGGACCATCATCATCGAGGAAGTTGATAAAAGGCACGACAGCTGCAGTCGCTTTAATATTGGTCCTTGGCCCCTTATCGCACAACATAAGTATGTTACCTTGCTTAAAACTGCCGCCACCAGAAGCCCTATTGGATGTAGATCTATCCATAAGAGTTTGAACGAGGGACTCCAGTGCATCCTTCTCATAGTCATAATGCACAACTGGAAGGCAAGTATGCTGTGAAAGCGTCTCGTAGGCCTCATATACTTCGCCAAGCTGCTCAGTATTGTCAAGATACTCAATGCCTTTGCGCTGCTTAAAAGTATCAACACATAACGATAAGTCAGGTTGGCAATGCACCACCACTGCGCCACGAGATAATGCAACACGTTCTAGCATACGCCGTCTAGGTAAGTCTACGCGGTTAGCGCCATTACGGTAGACTGTACCGTAAATAGGCTCAGATAGCCATGACCGATCCATGATCACGTGGTCATCATAGGTAAGAGCTTGAGTCATTGATCTAAAATACGTCTTGCATAAATCTTCAGTTGACATGCCTATGTATGGACCATGCTTCATAACATGAGTCATACGATGCGTGCCAAAGAATTGACGAAGTCTCTCAGCCAATGTGGTTTTACCACCACCATCTGGTCCTTCGAGAATTATGATCATTCCAACCACCTTTCGACTTTTTTTAATGTTTCTTGCAATGTGGCTGTTTTTAACTTATCTGCTTGCAACCATGCGAGATAATTTCTTGCCTCATCACTCATTTTTTCTATTTCTTTTAGTGTGTAACCGTATGCCGGGTGTATAACCCCTGTTTCTTTGGGATCGCTACCGAGTATAGCTCCCGCATGAGCAGCATGCTGGTATCTGACTCGCCACCATCCACATCCGGCATGGGCATAAGTTGGGCAAAGCACGCCTTTATATTGCCCGTAATCCCACACAATTTGAGACTCCAAAAGCCTTGGCTGTCCAAGTGACTTTCCACCCACGGAATGTATAGGCCAAGTGAGTTGTTGTGCTGTGGCCCATTCATGAGCTTCCTTTGAAAATGATGCGTTATACCACTCTGTTTTACGCCTGTCCCATGGGTACTTATTACAGGCAGGTAGTTTGTATAAAGGTGATGGGTCCCAATGACGTATATCATCAACCGGCAGCCCCATCTGTTTGGTATCACCCCATGGAAATAATGGTGCCAACCATGTGCGTTGTGTTAGAGCGTCAGCATTAATCTTGGTTTCCCATGTAGGTATCACCTTTTGGAAAGACCAATCATCCAAACAAATATAGGCATCAGGACGTTGTACTAACCCCCATATAGCCCCATCAGGATTGATGGCATTATGATCTAATGGGTAAACGTAAATAAACACTTTGTCGTAACCAAAGAGATCATCCCCCGGATGTATTGCTTGATGATGTACCTCGTGCCCTAACCGCTCAAACGCATTACGCATCAATTCGGGAATAGATACAAACTTAGTTGAGCTTGCTCGATCGGGATGATTTGTATGCGTCTCGGTGACGCCGGTTATTAGGATCTTCATTATTCACTCAATGAAATAAAGCCCATTTCAACATCATGGTTAATATCACCAGAACGACCACCTTTTTCAAGATAGTCAGCAACTGTCATACCGCTTTTATATAGATCAAATCGATGGTAGGCTAATGTCTCTTTGCGCTTAGGGTTGGTTGCAGCTAAAAGTGTAATGATTGCTTTTTTATTTGCGTAACGACGCGTCTTGGTCTCTGACATAGCAGAATCTCCTTGTTGTGTAGATAGTGGAATGGCTTGCATACTTTTCAAATATCAACGGTTTCAATTTTATCACGTCTCACGTAGTCACGCACAGCATTCAACAAATTTTGTTGAGTTTTATCTTTGCGCCTAACGGCAGATATGATGGCTTCATCCACAGTATCTTTAGCAATAATGTGGTGTACTACAATATGATTCTTTTGTCCTTGTCTCCAGAGTCGGCGTATGAATTGCTCATAGACTTCAAGTGACCAAGTTAATGAGTACCAAATAACTGCATGCCCAGCACCTTGTAAATTGAGACCGTGGCCAGCAGACATCGGATGCGCAAGTAAAACCGGAACTTCCATGGCATTCCATGAGCTAATAATTCTATCGAGTTTATCACCAACAACACCGGAACCAATGACAGGTGCTTCAGGAAACGCAGCTTTGAGTCTTTCCAAGTCGTGTTGAAAATGATAACCGATAATGCAAGGCTGACCCGACAACTCCTCCACCAACTCCTGAACGGCCTGTGTTTTGGTATCGTGAATGTGGATCGATTGTTTCTTTTCTCCATCTAAATAAGATCCTCCATTGGCTACTTGTTGACATTTCATGACAGCCACGGCTGCATTCACAGCAGTAATGTTTCCATATTGCAAATCAATAGTGAGGTCGTCCTCGAGGCTCTGGTAAATTTTCTTAGCATCGGCAGGTAGCTCTACCACAATGTTGTTATACGTTAGCTCAGGCAAATCTAGATGGTCTAGTGCTGCCATTCGAAGCACCTTACCTTCTAACCTATCGTAAATTTGCTGCTCACCTTGAGGTTTAAGTTTCCACTCATAGCCACCAAAGCCTGATGGGTAAAAATAAGTATTTTTAAAATGCGTAATGTAAGGCCCAAAGGTAGCCCCTTGGTCAATAATGAATTGAGGGCCAAAGATATCTAATAAGCTATTTGGCGCAGGTGAACCAGTTAAGCCCCAACGGCGATCAAACTTATTCAACAAAGGTTTAAGAGTTTTAAAGCGTTGCGTTTGAGTATTCTTTAAATAAGAACTTTCGTCAATCACTAGAATATCAAAAGGCCAAGGCTTACCATTGAGTTGAGATGATAGCCAACCAATGCCTTCAAAGTTAATAACAAAAATATCGTGGTTTTGCTTAAGCACTTTTGCCTTGTTTGGCCCATGCAATACGCCCATTGAGTAGCTTGAGAATTGCTCCCACTTTTTAAGCTCAGCAGGCCATACTGCATGCACAGGTCGCAAAGGTGCAATGACTAGCATTTTCTTTACAAGGCCTTTAGTGCGCAACACTCTATATGCTGATAACACAACAGATGTTTTACCTAGGCCCGGGTCTAACCAAAGAGAACCAGAGCCTCTAGTAATGAGAAACTTTACAGCTTCTTTTTGATACTCATGTGGTTCCCAAAACACGATCAATCCCTTCTGTAGAATCTATTACGTGGATACTATGCCCTCGACTTTGAAGTTCCTTGTGCAGCTTTGCTTGCAGCGGTGATACTTTGCCGCCGGGCCTCTTCAGTTCTACCCATAATGTATTCCCAGCAGGCAGTACCACGATTCGGTCCGGCCATCCCCTTGCATAGCGAACATTTAGCTTCAATGTGAGGAGATTTTGTTTTTTGCATTGTCGTGAGAAATAAGCTTCAAGGTCTTTTTCAAGTAGCACTTTTACCATTGACAAGGCCCGCCATTGTCTTTACGAAAGTGGCACCACCTACAATTATTGCTAGGCTTTGGGGCGTAAATATCGTCTCTTTCAATGCGTGCAATGCGATTGCTAATCCATTCTTTAAGATCATCAAAGTCTTTGCGTGCGTATGTAGCAACATTAACTTTTTTGTTTAAATCGATGTAGCAAATCTCAGTAGTAACTTTTTTTACTTGGGGTAGTTCAGCCAAGATAATAGCTGCGTACAACTTGAGTTGATCTCCATAATCGCGCTCCTTACCTGTTTTCCAATCCAGTACATGAGCATGGTCACCATCAACCCACAGCACATCGTAAATACCGCGAAGCCAAGCATTGGCAGCAAGAAAATCAGTGCGAACCCAATCTTTTGTAATCGCAAACTGTACCTCACTTTTAGCTCCTTTACTAATGAGTTCTGTAATGTAGTCATTCCAATAGTCAAATGTAGTATCTAACTTTTGTTTTAAATCAAGAGCATTTTCAAACTCGGTATGAATATCTTTACCTCGTTGTGCTGCAGGACCAGTAGGCTCTTGTAGCTTATCAATTCGAGTTAATTTATATTTATATGGGCATTCTTCATAGGACTTAATAGATGAATGTGATAATGACTTCATTATGGTCTCCAAACAAACAAATCAAGGGCTGCAACAATAATGCCTACAATGTATACAAAGACCATGAGCCAAAATGTTTTCATTTCGTTTCCTGATAATTATTACCAACTTTATAGTCACTAACCATGGGGACTGACATTTCTAATGCATCACACATAGCATTGGTAAGACATATAGCCTCACGTTCTATGCTATCCTCAGGGGCGCTAATAACTAATTCATCATGAACACTTAACAATAGGCGGCTGCCTTGTCGAGTTTTTTGATACAACAACATAGCTGCCTTGGCTTGATCGGCGGCAGAGCCTTGAATGAGAAGGTTAACACCTTTATAGTCAAACTCTCTAAGCTTACCATTGATAACCTTAGGGGGTTCCATCTTTACTAAACGACCTCCAAGAGTTTTAATAGGTTGGCCTAGCTTATACCGCGTACGCATAGTTGCTTGCATTGATTTAAGCCCGGGCGCCACAGCGGTAGTATAGGCATCCATCAATGTTTTTGCCAAGCCATAATCAACCTCAAGCATTTCACTAATCTTCTTTGGCCCAGCGCCATAAAGAATAGCAAAGGACACACCTTTTGAGTATGTTCTGCTAACCTCACGGCCACTTGCCTCGGTCATCATATTGGCAGCATACGTATGCAAATCAGCTCTAGCATCTTGCTGATATTGTTGCATTAGGTTACCACCTTCAAAGTGAGCAAAGATGCGTAACTCTTGCGCATTGAAGTCACATGCAACTAGCTTATGGCCTTCATCAGGAAGAATGAAACTACGCACCAATGGTAAGTCTGCAACATGTAGATCTTCAGGTAACTTTACTTTGGGGTATCTAATTGGCGCATTTTGAAAATTTGGAGTACTACTGAGCCGTCCGGTCCGGGTCCCACCACGCTCGCCTCTAACACTGTTCCAATTGGTATAGATGCGGCCCGTAGCTCTACCTGATGCAAGCCAAGGTTCAATGAAAGTTGAGAGGCACGTAGATAGATTTGCCCGATATCTGAGGACATCTCGAAGGTACTCATTGGTTAGCATCTCCTCTAAAGCTTCTTTGGTTGCCTGCATTTGGCCTTTATCTGTAGTAGGCCAAGTTTTATTTCTATCCCAATGCTCGGTCGTATAAATACTCTCGACTAGCTGTTGATCGCTGTCAACATTTAACTCAGGAGAATTCAAACATGTACGAACCCAGTCATTACACAAAGCAATATCTGCCACTGCTTGCAATCGTGCTTGCTCTAAACCAGGGACATCGACTCGAACCCCTAAGCGTGAGTTTTCAAGCAACATGGGCATCAATGCAACTTCACGTAGATATGCGTCTTGTTGAGCCGGTAAAACATGAGAAGAAACAAAGTCAAAAAGCTTTGAAGTAAGTCTTACATCAGCAGAAGCATAGCGACCTACCAGCTCGACTGGGCCTTTGCTTATGTGGGCTCCCCATTGTGATTTCTTTCGCTTAGCTTCAGGGACGTTATTAATGATCCATTCTTTAAGTTCATCTCGTTCGTCTGGTTTGTCGAGGTCCCAATGCACGACAAGATCTTTGAGTGATAATGAAGGAACATGTGGATCGTAGAGAAAAGAAAGAATGAGAGTATCGTGTATCCGAACAGGGTCTGGGATTGTAAGACCGAAATGGATATCAGCAACATCCAAGTCAAATAGGGCGTTATGAAAGCAGAGCTGGCGATTAGATTCATACATACTCCTCATTAAGTTAACTACAACCTCTTGTGTAGTGGTGTTACCGGTAATATGCCCAAATGCAAAGTAACCATTAGGGAATTCGTTTTCAGGGTCGTAGACAGCCAAGCCAACTGGCTTAGGTGGGTATAAAGGACGAGCCTCGATGCCTTCGGTTTCAAAGTCTAGGAAAATAGGTTTCACAGTATGCCTTAGTTAGAAAACCAGCGAAGACGTGGCATACATTGCACGTCAATAACGATATCTGATAACATACCAGAAATCATACGTTTGGAAATAATAGGCACAGCACGTAACCCATTGGATTCGCAATCACCTACTGCATGAATAACTTCATTGCGGCTCATCTGTTGTGCCCTTGGATCCACCACGATGGGCACTACAGGTGGTTCTGAGTATGATGTGATAGGTTTATTGGTACCACATGCTGCTAGGCTTAGAAGCCCTATTATCAATAGCAATTTATTCATTTCAATCCTCATAGGGTCAGGTGGGGTACTCGCTGCATCTGTGAGTTGAGCGCCGTGCATCCACACTCGGTTCAAGATTCACAGCATCTGCTTTCCCCCGTAACTCAATTAAAAGCGATCGGATTCAGCAACAGGTGCTGTTTCAGTCTCAGCAGTATCCACGCCTGCAGTATCAATAGCACGCTGAGTTTCCTCACCTGAGCGTTTGATAATGGCCTGAATAATAGCAGGGTCCTCGATAGCTTTAACAACATTAAAAACAACCTTGAATTGAGTCTTTGGATCTGCAACCACAGACAACTCAGTGATGACAGCCAAAGGTGGGCGTTTCAAAGTTGCTGCAACAGTCTGTACGTAGTTAGCGTAGTTCTTCAAACTTGTTACAGGTGGACGAAGCGCCGCGACCTCTGCCGAAGCCACAGACTCCGCAGTGGTAATACTGTCTGCTGGGATGAGGAGGAGTCGGCGTGTTTCACGGCAGGCTTTGCCTTTGCCGCCACTTGGCGACGAGCCCCATTCATTTTGCGGACAGCCTTCGCAGGTTTCATGTTGTTTTTGCTCCACACTTGACGTTGGTCCCATACCTGTAGCAACGCTTGCTATTGCAAAGCATTTAGGGCCAACAATTTTAGTAGGGTCATAACGATCTGCGTAATACAGACGCTCAATAGGTGCTGCCAAAATAACGCAGGTCAACTTATTACCAGTGATAGGGTCACCACGGTAAGTAAGAATACCACCTTTGGTTGATAGGAATGTTGCTGATAATCCTGACTGCTCGGCCTTTACAACTTCAGTGGCCATTGCTGCCAGTTGGTCTTCAAATAATGCTACTGCAGTTTGAGTCTTTGCCATGATGGCTCCTTTAAACGAGTTACTTGCGACGAACGGAAAGTTCCCAGACAGACGACGGCTTTGTGCCGGGGATTGTTTCACCTGCTTCCCACCGCTCACGGAAAACAGTTGAGGATAAACGCTTGTGAAGAAGTTCAAACTGATTTGTTGATGCAACATAACCATAGAAGGCGTCCCAGTCTTCAATGGCTGGGTGGATGGTTTCTCGCATTGTACAACTGGCTTTATCCGACGCGGCTTGACTAATACCGGCGTTTGCCATTTGCTCCATAATATCGGCCTCAATTTGCGCCAACTTCTCGTTACACTTTTTGATGTCTTCATTTAAGCTTTCCTTCAAAGCTTTGGTTTCAACAAATATGTCGATTAGATCTGAGATTTTCATTTTGCGTTAGCCTGTTTGGTTTGAATAATGGCCCACATCTCACCTTCAGGTGCAGTCCAGCCCGGAGGCTTAATAACATCGTATTGGCTGCCTCTTAAAGAGCGCAAATACTCATTAGCAGGTTCCTTAGCCATATTAGCGCGGTGGACAACGCCGAATAATTCATCGAAAGGTATTCCCATGGCGTGAGCACAACCAAGGGCAACATAGACCAGATCAATAACAGCGTCCGCAGCGTCAACAAGACTATTCTCCTCACATGCACGTAAGTACTCAGATAATTCTTCCATGATAAAACGAGCAAAGTATGATGCCTCACTCGCAGGTAATAGATGGGGATCTATAGACATAGGCAGCCCCATCTTAGATCTAAACTCACCAACTGCGTCGAAGTAAGTCATTCTGTTGTCTCCATGTTTGAGCTTTTCCAAATGATTTCACCCCAAATGATTGTTTCAGGCGCAGTATGCGGTTTAATCTCATCAATCCACTCATTAAAATGATAAGCAACGCAATACATTTCGCAATCATCAGCGCCAACACTGTATTCAAAATCCATTGCTAAATCTTGAGCCCATTTAGGTGTATTACAAATGGCTACAAGAGTATCGTAGTTGTAAACTAAATAGACTTCCATTAGTTTACCTCTTCTTCAAGTGTTTGTGCCAAAGTAACCAGCTCATTAACCCAGTTAGGTGGAAGGACTGGACCGTTATGGTCTTTCATGTCCTGCAGCAAAACAGCCATCTCATAAACTAATTGCTTTTGTACTTTAAAGCTATCACGGGCATTCTTTTCAGAAGTAACCTGCCATTCATCCAACAGCTGCACAAAAGCCTGTATGTTTTCGGGTGTTAGTGTGGAGTGCGCATCAACTACACGAGCTTGTGTGGCCAACTCAATGACCTTATTACGGGAGATTAGTGAAAGTCTCATGCTGCCACCTGCAATTCTGATTGACGTTCGTTGATAAGATCGCTGAGCCAGATTGGCATGGGTCGATCGCCACGGTGGTAAATGAGAGGCATGGTTGCAGATTTGCTTGCGTAATAGCGACGGTACGATTCGACAGTATTGTCGGACTTAAATTCGTCTGGCATAGCCAAAGGTGGCGATGACCATGTTTTAGGTAAGTCGTGCATAGCTGAGGGAGGGTTAAGGAGCTCGGCAACGAGGACGTCGCGTGATTTATGATTTTTGCCATAACGTATATAAAATTCGCGGCCAAGGTAGATGGCCAAAGTAACGACATAATGATAATGAAGTGTTGACTGACGTGTCCAGATGGCGCTTGGATGATTAACGTGAGTAGACTTATAGGATACTGCATGGCCATTGCCATGTTGATGATGAGCCGTGGCAAGCAATTGGCAGGATTCGATAAGCATTTTGCCAACATGTTTGTCGCAATGCATAGCTGCGGCAACAGGAGCAAGTTGGTGGAGATAGAAGATGTTCATGGTATACCTTTCAAAAATCAAAACTAGTGGACAAGTGGACTACGTTAATAATATACATCAAGTCGTGACAGTTTCAATAGAAATATTTGTAAATGCTTTGATTGCCCAGACTTGCGCCTCAAGGGGTTGATAGGCTGACATCAATCTTGAACGAATCTCGCGGTAATCAGCTTTCATAGCGGAATTGTACTTGTAGTGCTCATCCAAAGTATGGGCAAGGTAGTCATCAAGGGCATGGCACAAAGCATCCAGTTGGGACAGAGTGACGGTTCTATTAGTAGACATGGTAGTTACCTTTCAATGATCAATTTAAAATGTTGACGTGCGTAACGTTGATATTGCCTGTTTCTAAATCAACAATACGATAAGACTGCTTGCGTTTTTTACCAAACATGGCGTCTGCAATACTTTGCAGTTGGATTACACTTACACCAGCAAGGATGGCACGCCATGTGCCATCTTCTTGCTTAGTTTCGAGGGCATAACGTAACATGTTAGTCCTCAATCAAATCGCGGAGGTTTTCAATGGCTTCTTCGGCAGTGGCTCCGTAGGCATGTGCATCATCGCCATCACAGCCTTTTTCGTAAGCTATGTAAGCTTCGGTAGGTGGGCACAAAGAAGCATACTCGTGGCGATATGCCTCGTATTCTCTAAACTTTAACAGGCCTTTTTCCCAGGTGCCTACTTTTTTGGTCGAGGTATCAACAGGTAGGGGGAACTGCACCATGGCTTCACGTGCTGAGTCGTTGGCCGATGAGAAGGCGTAATCATTGGTGAAAGTATTGAAGCCGCTGAAGTATGTCCACTCACCATCTTTAAGAACTTCAACCACCAAGTCGTAGCGATTTGTAAACGGATCGCCGAGAGACATGATGCGGACATTGGATGCTAGGGTTTTGTGTAAGTGTGTCATGATATACCTTTCAATAGTCAGTTGGTCAGTGGGGGAGTAGCCCCCACATGAGCCATTATACCGTTTCGCTGGAGAAAGTAAACAAATTTATGCGAGGGCCAGTAATTCTTCGGCGACCTTTGCCTTAACATTAACACCGCCACCAAACCAAGCATTTGCCATTCTAGCATCTGGTGTACGAGCTGTTTCCCAGTCCATCAATTGAGTAACCGCGTTTAGAGCACCCCATGCTGTGCCTTTGGCAGACTCCAGCTCGGCTCCGATACCGGCGCCATCAAAGAGAGCCAAAGCTCGAGTGGCGGCACGGCTTGGTTTCTTATCATCACCACCAAGAACTTTGGTGAAGACTGCCTGAGCTTGAGCGCTTGATAACTTGATCGAGGCAAGGTACTTGGCAGTATGCTCAAAAGTTTTGAAAGCCTCATCAAACTCACCAAGTTGAGACTTAACAGCTTGTGGATTAAAGATAGAGTTGTGTCGAACTTGAACTACGTTGCCTTTTTCCTTGGCAGCAATCTGTAGAGTGTTATTACATACAACACGTACCGAAGTGAGGCGTGCCTGAGTGGCCAGAGATCCATCGCAACTAGAAGCCAAGAGGAGATATTGGTTAACTTTATCGCCAGCCATGGAGAACTCGCCATCCATTTTAGCCAAGGCCCAGTAATGAGCACCATTACGTAACACACCAGCAGTTTCAAGGTGGGCTATATTACCTACCATATCGCGGAAGAACTCGAGGACTTCCATTGGCTGCACCACTTTGTAACGATCAGATACTAAGCCGAGTGGAATATTAGAATCAGCGCGGTAAAGAACTTTCTTACCTTCATACGGCAGCACCAAGCTCTTGGACCAAGCTGTTGCAGGAGTTTGAAACTGGACGTCTGCTGAGTTAATCATGAAATCCAGACCAGCTTCCTCGGCCCAAGTTTCAATCGGTGCATCGTTAGTTAACTGCTGACCAAGACCATGCCATGGTGTATCACCAACGTAGGCCATTGCGTCTTTACCGGTAGAGGTGGTTGCGATCATGTGTGCCATTTTGTGTACCTTTCAAAGTTCAGGATTAAAAATAAGTGCTACATGAGAATAGTAATCCGATTTTCGCCCTTGAAACACAATTATTTGCACAAAGATAAGAAAAAGATGCATATTTAGTTGTCAAAGCGGTTAATTTCTTTGATTTGGGATGCGATTCCGTATCTTTTCTGCAATATCTGGCTGCCCTTCGTCTTCAGCGACCTTGGCGCAGGCATCTCTTTCTATAAAGATGGCCTGTTTTGTGGTCTCAATAGCTATGGTCATGATTTCTGCCTTACCTACTGCCAGAGCATCATCAAATTCGCTTTGAGTAAATAGCTCCATTGCGCCTGAGCCACTAAGTAATTGCTTAGCCAATGGGCTTAGTTCTTTTTTAGACATGTGTGTTCCTTATTCACGTACTACTTTTTGTTTAAAGAGAGAACGTATTTGATCAATAGGCATACCTGTACGATCATAGATGATAAGAATCATTTTAGGCGTTAAGCCAAGCCTGCCATTCATTATACGACTAATGGTTGGTGAAGAAGAAAATAAGAACTTAGCCAGCTGCGTATCACTAGTTAGTTTATGTTTTTGTTTAATGTGATCGAATAATTTATTTGAACAATACGTTGCTGCCACTTGGTTAATCATTCTACCTCCCAATATAGTTCTATGTAATCATCATAGGCAGCCCAGCATACTAAATATTCCCACATCAATCTTTCATTCTTTACGACATCACAATAATACTGAGCCAGTTGCAGGCAAGTTTCTCTTGGTGGCGGTTTAAATTTAGCGATTGTCATGTATTCTTCTCCTTTAACTTAGCTTCGATGGCTCGGCACGTTCCTTGAATACTCATTTCTAAGCAGTCTTCAATCTCTTTATCCGTCAGCCCAACCCATTCTTTCTTTGGCTCAACCTGCTCAATGACCTTAAGGTTTGTTGCCCCCTGTGGATTTAAACGATCAAATATCTTTTTGCCTAAATCATAAAAATCTTTATTTTTTCCTGTGACGTTGTCTTTAGTCATGTGTTCTTCTCCTTATGCGTATTGATTTGAGTTATTGCTTGTGTTGCGCATGGATAGACGTGCTGCCTTTGGTCAATGGTTAAATCATTTGTGTAACGCAAAGCCCGAACAACAGATGGTGTTAGCGCCGTAAACTGTTTAGGGTTTGGCTCGTCAGGACAGATTGTTATTGTGTACGGTAATTTAGCCATTATTTACTCCCATTAGTTAGATACCAATTTTCATCATCAAGAATGTTTGCGATGGTACTCATAATCGAATTGCTCAATGCTTTATCAATTAAGGCAATGGACGAATCAATGATTTCATCGTACGCATCTGGCGCTGTTTTCTTAATAACTTCTAGCGTCATCTTCGCGTCTTCTAGTGCTTCAGTGTCAGCTAATACGGCATTAAACAAATTATCTAAGTCTTCTTTTGAACTAACCATTGTTAATCTCCTTGCAGGAATAGTGTGTTTCACTACCAGACCACCACGGTGTTTTAAATTCGCCTTTGGTTTGACATTCGTGATTAACCGCAGCCATTTGTACTCCGCTAATACATATAATCACCCCAATGACTGCCAATGCCTTCTCAATCATTGTCATAATTGTTGTCCTTTAGTTTGGCTTCGATGGCTTTTGCATATTTCAGTGTGTCGAAATAGCAGTTAGTTACATACTGCTCTGCCATTGCTTCATATACCTCATTCGTCAATCCAACCCATTCTTTCTTTTTAACATACCCTGCCTGTTCAAGCAATGCAGGAATTAGCATAACTTTTGTAGGCTTTGTAGGATTTTCTGCAACTTTTATTGGCATGGTGGGTAACTTATCTACAACTTTTTTCAGCATCTCTTCAGAAACTCCTCCACCTCCTTTTGGGACTTGCGGTAATCCTGACCACAAAGGCCAACCATCAATCATTGGTTCAGGTCGCAACATCCCATTTGCTGTAGCAGATTGTGCCCAGCTTTCTGGAGGTGTTTCACGGTAGTCTTGTAGTTTTACTGGTGGCAAATCTGCAGGTAAAGGCCAACTATCAATGGTTGGCTCAGGCATAGGCCATGCTGTTCGCATTACAGAGCGGCCCCAATAGTTTTCTTTGCCTTGGATTAACTTAACAAACTCAGCTGGGCGTACCAATGGCAGCTCTACATCCTTTGGCGGCTCTGCTAGTCGGGCGCGTAGGGCTTTCTCAATCTTGCGAAGCATCGCCCTTGTCGGTGATTTGTATTGCCACTCCACGTCCGTTTGTAGGTGTTCCAGCGCATCCAACGCTTGCTCAAATAGTTCACGGTCAGTCATGGCATCACCTCCCACAGTTTCATAAATACTCCGACGTTTACTAAAATGAATCCGACAATCACCATAAAAAGGCCAACTTTGTCGTACAAATTCCACATACTTCGAGACCAATAGGGGGAACCGTATTGACGAACTAACAGCCACCCCAATACAAATAATAAAAGGCCAATAGCAGTCATAATCCCTCCCCATTCTTCTCGGCTTCTTTGTTTAAGTTGTATAACCTTTCTTGTCCTGCACCTTTGAAGTACATGGGGGCAAAATCTTTTGCATCAATCCAGCCCTGTCTGCCATCAGACATTAACTCAATAAGAATACGATCATCTTTAATTTCAATGATCTTGCAATTGTGAGCAGGTGAAGTGCCGCTAAACCAACCTGTGTATCCAACTACAACGCCTTTCATCCCTGCCCCCTTGCGCGGATAGCTGCGGCAGCTTCTAGGTAAGTCTTTGCATTGAACGCAATAACAGCACACGACTCGCGCTCATCTTTGACTGCGGTTTCTACTTCCGATTTCAATCTCTCAATTTCATTAGACATATCCTGTTTGTTCATCGACATAACCTTCATAGTGTCAATCATGCTTTGAATGTGATGGTTAAGAGTGCGAATTTCATTTTCCAAAAACTCTTCCCTTGTATTCATTCCCTGCCCCTTAGTCTGATGTTTTCAGCGCAATGGTCACACCCAATAGCATCAAGTCGTTTTGCGCATTCCTCGCGCTCCGCTGCTGCAACTAGGGCGGCAAACTTTACGATTTCATCCTCTTTACCCCACCAATGAGGTATTTGATGGGTGTAAGCGTAATAATCCTCTCCGTCATCTTCTTTTAATGCTTCACGCGCCATGCAGATAATGTCTTCGTTAGTCATCCCTGCCCCCTTGCTCGGATAGCGTCAGTGAATTGTTCATTCATAGGGTAACTGCCTATGTAAAGTAGTTTGTATTCCATAACTGTTTTTGCGCAAGCTTCACGCTCTGCTACTGCGCTTTCTGCTGCAATTAACTCTCCAAATTTCCACAATGGATCAAAGCCACTAGAATCATTCGCATATTCCCAGCCAGCTTCATGAGCAATGCGGATCATGTCATCTTTAGTCATCCTTCTTCTCCCTCGCCTTCATCATCGCATCGGCAAACTTATATGCCTGTTCCGCATGAATCTCATGATGGCCTTCCCAAGGTTTTGAATCTGCATGCATTAAAACGGGCAACGCCTTCGCAGCGAAGTAATCACGTAAGTCCATGCCCTCTTGGTAAAACTTTGTATTCGCTGCAAATGCTTTCATTTAACTTCTCCTATCTCAGGTAATTCCAATTGCTGAGGGTTAAGAGTCATCGTATCTCGCTGCCCAGCTTCTGCCTCAGCAATCATACGTTTTAAATCACCAATACGATACCACCCATCAAATAAGTAAATGGACTTAGCGTCCTCAATTTGTTTTTCAATTTGATTTTCCACGAGTCGTTTCCTCCATAGCTTACTTATCATAACGGTCGTTTACCTCGAAGGTTGACTCCCACCACACGCAAAATCTAGCAAGCAAAATGATGCCAATGCATGTTAGACAGGAACCAATAAAGAGAGTGAAAATGATGCTGAGAATTTGTGTCATGCTTTTCCTTTCAATAATCAATACCACCAAAGCATACTACAAAAATTTTTCATCCATGTACAATGGATGTTGAAATATAATAGGCACAAGGCCAGTTGTAGGGCCTGTTATACACTATGAGATTGCGGACTCTTGATTATTGACCAGCAAGCAAGTCACGCAATTATTTGGACAAAAGATAAAGGCCCTCTATCTGCATAATAGAGAGCCTTAGTTTACAGCAAGGATTACGTATGTCATCCGGTTTCGCCGCACACACCACAACACCTCAACAATTATACACCAATTTCATATCAGACAGACAGTTCGACGACTCAGATATTAAGTCTCTTGGCCTAGAACTCCTACCACCAGAAGATACTTATGAGCTCCTAGGCCACACAAAAGAGTGGTCTGTAAAGCTACCTTATTATGATTTGCAAGGCCAACTCACCGGCTTTAATCGTGTTAGGCTCTTGGCCCCTAAGAGTAAGATGAAGTACTCACAGGCTCGAGCAACTGGGTCTCATATCTACTTCCCACCCGGCGCCAATTGGAAAAGTATAGCACAAGATGTAGATATCCCCATCATTATTACCGAGGGGGAATTCAAAGCCTACCAACTTCTTAAGCAAATTACCACTGACCAGCTACTCTACGCTCCCATCGGCCTAGCCGGTGTGACAAGCTGGACTGACAAATCCGGTCTTCCTCTTCATAAAGATCTTATGAAGATCGCTTGGCACCGCAAAACCAGCTTCGCCGAGAAGCATCGCAAGGTTTACATTGTTTTTGATTATGATGGAGCCGGAGAAGAAGGGGAACCTAATGAGCAAGTCGGCATGGCCGAGACTAAATTGGCCGTCACACTACGCGGACTTGGAGCTGTCGTCCATCTCTGCCGCGTTGGCCGCTTCGGAGCAGGCAAAGGTAGCAAATACGCCATTGATGACCACCTACTTGGTGGCGGAGAGCTTGGCTCCGTGCTCACAGCTACCTCGGTGGTGATGAATGGTGTTGACACCATGGAAACTAAGCTCTATGAATTCAAAACTCAATACGCTCTCTTCAATGGAGACGTTATAAGATTAAAAGATGGCTTGATTCTTAATTGGAATAAGGCCAAAATTGACAGCGCGCAGCACTTTTTCACACAAGTTAATACAAATAGCCGCGGAAATGTTACTACCAAGGACATTCCATTACTTGATGAGTATAAAAAGTGGCCACGCTGTTGCAAACTTGAACACATTGGCATGTACCCAGAGTTTCAGGGCCTACAAATAACGCCAGATAAAAAGTACAACCTCTTTAAAAACTGGGCTTATGAACCGATACCTAGCGATCCTAGTCCTTATTTGGATTTTTGTGCATATTTTTTCCAGTCTGAGCCTTCGTTTGTCGACTACTGGCACGACTGGGTCGCCAACGTCATCCAATACCCGTGGAGAAGAAATAATACAACCCCACAATTCATCCACGACATGGAGGGGATGGGAAAGTCGGCAATCCCTGAATTTGTTGCAGAGATGATGGGACTTGGAGAGAATTCTCCTGCTGCTACACTTGGCCCCGACGACCTATTCTCCAGCTTCAATGGTGGCATGAGAGGAAAAATCTTTGTCGTTGTGAATGAACCATCATCCGATAGAGAAGACCACTCAGCTAAGCTAAAGAATCTCATCACAGGTAAAGAAATCACCATCAATAATAAGTACGGAGCTCAATACACCGTCAAGAATTACGTGAACTACGTCTTTACTTCCAATAAGCCCTACATCACTCACATGGGAGCAAGCAGCCGCCGCGAAGCTATCTATAAGTGCCCCACCTTCAGCCAACAAGATATCTTGGAACGTGTTAGCACTATGATGAAGTGGGCAAGAGCTAATAATGGGGCCGGATTCTCAGCTGTTCTTGATTGGTATATGAGTCGTGATGTATCCGACTTTGACCCCTACGCTCCAGCGCCAATGACCAAGTACAAACAAAAAGCTATTGAGCTTAGCAAGAGCCCGCTTGAAGCTTTTGCCAAAGAACTTACTGACTGGACACGTGAACATTGCAAAGGATCAGCTGCCTTCACCGCTACTCAGCTCTCAATTCTATGCGAACGGTGGGGCTACGATGCAAAAGCTAAGACTCAATATATTCGTAGAGCTCTTGAATCTCAAGGTGAGGTTGAACCAAGCAAGGTGATCAAAGTACATGGCAAAACTTCTAGGTTCACAGTATTTGTGGTTACACCACGGCCGGGAGACGTTGCTGTAACTGCATCTTTGAATGACATTGCGATAATTACTGAAGAAGCAATAAAGAAAGAAATTGAGCTATAAAGTACCATTTTTACTGTAACTTGTAACTTTGATGTAACTCCAGATGCATTGGTACTCCTACTTAGTTACATGGTTACAGTAGTTACAGTAAAAATAAAAATTAGGAATATATATTATATATACACATATCTATATAGTTTTCGAGGTAGATGTAACCCGAACTGTAACCTGAGCCTCTTCAGCATTTAAGTTTACAACCATCCAATTTTATGTTTACAATCATTTCATGACTACGAAAACACCATCAAAGAACGGGAAGTTCTTAGGCCGTCCTAGCAAGTACGACCCTGTGTATTGCGAGCAGATCATTGAGCTAGGTAAGCTTGGCAAGTCACGTTGGCAAATAGCTTCGGAGCTAGGTCTCACGTATAGCAACCTCCTAAACTGGGAGCAAGTTCACGACGATTTTCGCGAAGCCATGACTACAGCACGTTTAGATGCGTTGGCGTACTGGGAGTCTTTGGCCGAGAATCACATGATCGAGACGCCGGGCGGGCCGAAGATCAACACAGGTCTCTGGTCAAGGAGCATGGCAGCTCGGTTCCCCGAGCAGTATCGTGAGAACTCCAAGATGGAAGTCACAGGCAAAAATGAAGGGCCGATTGAAGTCGATCACATGCACGACTTTACTGGGCATTTACTAACTGAGCTCTTGTCTGTGCGCCAAGCGGATGCTGAGTCCGGAACTGAGTGAGGAGTTTGCGGAGAAGATTCGCAAAGGGCCTGACCTCAACAAACTACCCCCTGATCACAAAGCGGCTACTTTAGCTCGCCTCAAATGGTTGGTTGCAGCCAATAGGCACCAAGTACCACCTTCAGGCGATTGGTGGGATATCTGGCTTCTACTTGCTGGGCGTGGCGCAGGTAAGACTCGGTGCGCAGCCGAGTGGGTGTGGTGGGAAGCATGGACCAACCCTAACACACGATCCTTAGTCTCAGCTCCGACATCCGGTGATGTACGTGATGTTTGCTTTGAGGGAGACTCAGGTCTGCTGAACGTGATCCCCAACATTCTCATTAAGTCATACACCAAGTCTTTGCATGAACTGACACTCATAAACGGGTCGATTATCAAAGGCATTCCTGCGTCTGAGCCGGATCGATTCCGCGGACCTCAGTTCCATCGTGGTTGGCTGGATGAGCTGGCTGCATGGGATTACCTTGATGACGCATGGGACATGTTGCAGTTTGGTATGCGATTAGGCAAGCATCCACGGTTGATATGTACCACAACACCTAAGCCAAAGCCTCTAGTTATTGATCTGGTGGCACGCGACGGCAAGGATGTGGTGTACACCACAGCTAGTACCTACGACAACATCCAGAACCTCGCTCCAACATTCCAAAAACAAATTCTCCAATACGAAGGTACCAAGCTTGGTCGCCAAGAGATCTACGCCGAGATCATCGACCCTGAAGAAGCCGGCATCGTCAAGCGTAATTGGTTCAAGCTTTGGCCTGCTGAGAGAGCGTTACCTAAGTTTGAGTATGTAGTTCAATCTTACGACTGTGCTACGTCTGATAAGACTCGGAATGACCCAACTGCGTGTGTGGTGCTTGGCATCTTTAAACCAAGTGATGATAAGCCTCTTAGTGCTATGGTCATTGATTGTTGGCAGGAACATCTTCAGTACCCCGACCTGCGACCTAAGGTCGTTGAGGAAGCCAAGTCGATTTACGGAGACGATAACGAGTTTGGAAGCGGGAAGAAGGTTGACCTTGTACTTATCGAAGATAAGTCAGCCGGTATCAGCTTGATCCAAGATCTGCAACGTGCTGGCGTGCCTGTGAGAAGCTATAACCCGGGCATGGCAGACAAGATGCAGCGTCTTAATATTGTGGCGCCAATCATCAAGCGGGGTCGCATCTACGTACCTGAGTCTTCCAAGAAGGAAGGCTATCCTCGTGATTGGGTTGAGCCTCTGATTAGCCAGCTTTGCTCTTTCCCCGAGGTACGACATGACGACTTGGTTGACGCAACAACTCAAGCCTTAAGAATTTTACGGGATATGGGATTCTTGGATATCGATCCGGTATACAATGACGAGAGTCAATACATTGATGAAACACGACCTAAGAGGGTGAACCCTTATGCCGCCTGAGGTAGACCAAGACTTAGCCCAGCTATATGCTGCTATGATTGCGCAACAGACTACGCCTACGTATGATGATGGCGCAAGTCTCTTACAACGCAACCCCGCAATGATGGACGTCGGACTGTTCGGCAAACCAAAGCCTAAGCCGGTTGCGCCTCCTGTTGACATTCAAAGGCGTAAGCTGTTTGGGCTAAGTGAAACACCTTCAGCACCTGTGCCTGCACCTATGACTGTACAACCCCCAGCAATGTCCCCGATATACAAGGCGCTTACTGCGCCTATGTCGAGGCGTGATTTCCTAAAGCATACAGCCCGGGCTGCAGGTAACATGGCATTGCGTGGCGCAGCGCCTGAGCTTGGCGCATTGGCTGAGACATCGCAAAGCTTTCCATTACAAGAAATTGTGCCTACTGTTGAGCCCGATTACAGTACACAATGGGATATAGTTAGTAACGCAGTATCTTATGCTTTAGAAGATGCGGAAGGTAGCGACTTACTTGATGTTTTTAAAAATCTAATAGGCTCTGCAAAAGCTAAAAATCTTATATCAGCTCAAGATCTTGAGCCTTTTACAAAAGAGTTTAATAAGCTTAAGCGCCACGTTGAGCCTGATGCAGAAGCAATAGGGCGCTCAATTTACGATTTATATGAGCAACTCCCTAAAGAATATGCATTGCCAATACTTGATGCGGCAGGACTACCTATTAAGACGGGCTCTATAATAGCGGACGATGTGCAATGGTGGCTAACTGGTAGTGAAGACGAATCTGCTACTAACATACATGAGTTTTTGCGTAAGTATCATCCTAAATACGACAAAGAATCCGTTGATGCGCGTATCCAACAATATAAAGAAGATCCTTCGTTTATACATCATGATTACGAGGATTAACTATGGCAGCCATGTACGATCAGCTAGGTAACTACATAGGCGATGATGGCGTAGGCGCGCCGCCTATAGATGATATGCGTGCGGCGCTTGCTCTTAAGAGAAATAAGAGATCGCCACTACCTGCAGCAGTTGCAAACATTCCAAAGATCTCGCCTGAGCTACAAGCCCTTATGGCTATTGACGCCAAGCCTTTATCATTGGATGATATATACGCAAGGCTCACAACACCTAAGGCGCAGCCTCTCTCACGTACAGAGCAGTTTACACGAGATATGAATGAGCTGCCTAAGCAATTTGCAGATGTGGAGAACGTTCTTTTTGGCGGGCCTACAAGAGCTGCTGTGTTGCAGCCTTGGGAAGCTTTACTAAAGCATGCGTATAAGATGCCCGGCATTGCTTACCGTGAGCGTATTGCCAAAGATCCACAATCATTGCGTGAAGCTGCGCAGATGCGTAAAGACTTAGAGGCTTCAACTGGTGAAGGTGGGATGTTCCCAACTCAGCCTTTACAAACTCAAGGTGGGCAAGACTTTGCATCCGGTGTTGCAAAAACACTTGATACGTTTAAGGTACCAGCTGCTTGGCCTATAGTGCCAACACCTACACGACCAATGCTCACAGGCTCAGACATTAGAGCCATGAAGGGCAACGTACAGAATGTTGCACGCCAAGTTGGTGATATACCTATTGACTATCGTAATGCACAATCTGGCTTTACTCGTATGGACCCAGTCACAGGTAAGCCAACTGTAGGTGCCAAGGCGCAATCACTGATGGATGATTGGGCTAACGTACTACAGCGCCGCCAAGAGGTAACAGGTACGCCAACCTTTGGTGGCATTGCGCCTGAAACTAACATGTATGCTGTACGACCTGATAAGGGCACAAGAATAATACAACCTACTCGTACTGAAGACACATCGACCCATCCTTTTTATGTTGACCCACTTACGAATATTGTTTCAGAAGTTGCGTCAGTTGCAGAGCTAGACAATAAGAGATTGTTGAATAGGTATACCGACTTGGATTCACATCGGTTGCCTTCACAGCGAGGCGCTGCGCTGCCTGTCACAGTAAAAAGGCAAATCAATAATTACATCACCGGTCGTCTTCAAGAAATATACCCAGATGTTCCGATACGTAGTGGCGAAGGTGGCGACGATGCGTTGCATGCAGCATTCCAAATCGGCAATAAGCCCACCATACGCGACCAAAAGCTGTTAGGCATGTATGAGGATTTCTTTAAAACGGATGAAGGTAAAGCCGCAATAGCACAATCAGGTGGGACGTTGGTGCCGCCATCTGTGCATGCAGAGCGCCATGCAGCTGCGTCTAATTGGTTGAATAGTACGTTTAAGAATTACCTAGATACTCGAATAGGCACAACAGCGGATCCGTTATTGCAAAAGGCAAAGCAAGGCGTTACATATAAGCCTGCGTCAGAGCTAGAAGGGTACGCCGAGTCTGTATATGATACCGCGCGCCTAAATAGAACAGACGGTGGGTTCCCTCAAACCAGCGTATTTATGCCTGAGTTCCGTGCACTTGGCGATAAAATGGATGTCGTTAGCGCTGAGCTTAATGAGCTTGAAGCTCGCAAAGCTGAGTTGACCGCAGCATTGCCTCCTGAGTCTGAGATGCAAGGGCGGTCATTTAATGACGTCATCCCTGGGTATAACGATTTCATGCGTAAATACGACGCCAAAATTGCTGAGCGTAATAAGCTTCGCAAAGATATGGCTAACTTGCGTATTGCGCAGGATTACGAAACTCTTGCTGATGCTGCCGTGCAGCCAAGAATAGTAAGCAAAGTATTGAATGAATTGCCTCCACAGGAAGTGCCTTTCTACCCATCACTTACTCTAGCACCACCTGAGTCTATAGTCTATAATTTGAAAAAAGGAACACTAGGTGCTCTAGGTATTGAAGACATGGTGAGTAGCTTTTATAATGATGTTCTTACAGGCAAGGTGCCTGTTGAGAAGTTAAAAGGCTTAACAGTTGATAAGTACGTGCAACAGCATTTTGATAAGCGCCGACTTAGAGAAATAGAAGAAGAAAAAGCTGCGCAAACATATCTTACCAACGTCAATACTGCGCTACGGGAACGAATACAGCAGGTACCAAACGATAATATTTTTTATAACGCCGCTGTTATTGAGTTTGATGCCAATACACCAAAAGAGCAAGCGTATAAAGACTTAAGTGCCGATACTACAATTCTTGATATTTGCGTTGCTGAATGCGGTGGTGCTGACCCAAAGAAAAAGCATTTCATTACTGGTAAGTCGCAAACACATGAAGCAATGTATGACATCACAACAGGTGAGCGCAACCCTAACTCTAATCTAAGTAGAGATTACTCAACGTATACTGATGAAATTTACAATGGTACAAAATTAGCCAGTATACGAGATAGTACGACAGGCTACCCTGCTGCCACTATACGTATGTCTCCTGCAAGTATGCCCGGGCAATATAATATTAACTGGGTAAAAGGCTACAAGAATGACACCCCAATTGACCGCGCGTATAGTGAAGGCATTGCGGCGTATTTAAACTCTAGAGAAAATGTAATTGCAAGTTCAGGCTCTGAACTGCAAACAAACGCAGGTGTGTTTGATACGCAAACGCCTGCAGGTATGCGTGCACTAAGTCAAAGAGTACCGGGCATGGATCCCGAGGAAGTTAGATACTTGGATTTTGACTTTGTAGAACTGCCTCGTTTTGTAACGCAAAACCAATTTAATGAGATTGTTGCAGGGGCTGTGGATGGCACGCCATCTGCAACTGCGCAACAGAGTAGGTTTGCAGTTGAGTCTACAGCTGATATGCGTAGGCGTTTAACTGAGCAGCAATTGGATGAAGCAAATGATCTACATACGCATATCAGTGACCAGTTAGAGGAGATTGTATATGACGCCATAGAGCAAAACAATAGCCCACTTTCTGCGCAACGCGATTTTTTACAAGCAATTCGCGATGACCCATCGTATTACGTAGGTGAGATAGACCCAGCTATCGTTGAGTATGCACTACGCTTTATAGAAGAACAGAACCCAGATATTGCGCCACAAGATACACAAACAGCGCTTAATAATCTTGACTATACACCTTCACGCGCATTGGCGCAACAGCAGCAAGACGTGACACCGCCTCGTTCTATAGATGAGCTATATCAAATGTTTCTTGATATAGGTGAAGCTGCGCTTGCCCAAAATGATAATTTCTTAGGAAACGATAGATTTTCGTTTAACAGTGGTACGTATTTCACAAATGATCTTGCAAATGGTATTAGAAATTCAGACCCTCAACTTGTTGGGCTTGATAATTTAACACAGCAAGAGCGTGAATTATTGGCTCACGTAGTGGAAGAGGAAGGGTATAACCCAAACTATTTTCCCGGTGATTATCGGCGATATGACGCCCTTACGCAACCTGCGCCAGAACAATTGGCTCCACCACCTGCCGAGGTGCAATTACCTCCTGAGGATCTTGGCTTATTTGAGCCTGATCCTACGCATCCTGCTAATAGGCCTGTTGCGTCAACACAAGCGCCAACTGCAGAACTCTATACGCAAGAGCTTACTCGTTTAAACGCACGACATGATGCCCTTACTGACGATATTGCAGAGTGGAATCGCCAAATGCTCCCATACATTAGGCGTGAGAATGACGGTACTATAACGCCTGAACAGTTACGTGATTTAGAAAATTTGCGTGATCAGTATGATGATACTGTGCGTGAAATGCGAGATACGCAACAGCAAATTGGTGAGACTGCAAGACAGCAACAAGCAGCGTTTGAAATGCAGCAAACGCCTCAACGCAATGCAGTTACGCCTAACATAAGCAATTTATCAGATACTGAATTATCGCAGCGTCTTTCTATTGAGCAATCAACGCAGGCGCAAAATGTATTTGCGCAAATTGTGCGCAGTGCACGTGATTCTAATATTGCGCTTACGCCAGAACTGATTGATAGCGTTAGCAATTGGTCATTTAACGCACAAGCCTTAGCGCCTGAGCAAAAAGAGTTTTTAAAGCGCTTACTCACACGACACATTCAACGTGAACGTGGCGTTGGTTTCGCCAAAGGTGGCAAAGTGCGTATTGCAAAAACAATTCCCGCCATGCGGGCTGAACTTCGGAGAACCTAATGGCTACTGAGATGCCCATACCACAAGACTATAATCGTTTTGTTGGGCCTATGGCTGATGAGGATGATGATGAACACCAGTTCAACGACATCTTTGATGCTGATATAGAAGAAGATAATATTGAAGAATTGCCTGATGGGTCGGTCATCGTACGTATGGATGATCTTAAAGGCCCAGATGAAGAGCCTGATTTCTATGAGAATTTGGCTGAGAAATTACCTTCCTACGAGCTAGGTAACGTGGCCATTAAGTATTTGGATCTTATTGATAAAGATAAAGATGCCAGATCAGAGCGTGATAAGCAATATGAGGATGGGATTCGTCGCACAGGCTTAGGGCATGACGCGCCGGGTGGAGCATCTTTCCAAGGCGCATCAAAGGTAGTACACCCAGTGATGGCTGAGGCTTGCGTGGACTTCGCAGCAAGAGCTATTAAAGAGCTCTTCCCACCGGATGGTCCAGTAAGAACTAAGATCTATGGCGAGGTTACTGAAGAAAAAACTAAGCGTGCTGATCGTAAAAAAGAATTTTTTAATTGGCAGTTGACTGAGCAAATTGAAGAGTTCCGCGATGAGCAGGAGCAGATGTTTACTCAGATCCCACTGGGCGGCTCACAGTATTTTAAAATCTGGTATGACGAACAAAAGAAACGCCCCTGCGTAGAGTTCGTGCCAATTGATAATATCTATTTGCCCTTTGCTGCTGGTAACTTCTACACTGCAGCTCGTGTTACTGAGGTGCAAGATATTACGCAGGAAGAATTCGAGCTTCGTGTATCGCAAGGCTTGTATTTAGATATTCAGATCCACCGCGCAAGTATGGAGCCTGAAGAATCTAAAGCTGAGAAAGCCAATAAAAAGATCGAAGGCAAGGGCTCGCAAAGCGATAATATCGATGGAGTGCGTCGAGTATTTAACGTTTACACTTGGCTTGAGCTTGAAGATGATAGCTACTCCAAAGGTGAGCGTGCGCCGTATATCTTAACTATTGATGAGATTTCCCGCGAAGTTGTAGGTTTATATCGCAACTGGGAATTAGGCGATGAGACTCTTTCCAAGATGGATTGGATTATTGAGTTTAAGTTTATTCCTTGGCGCGGTGCTTATGCTATTGGCTTTCCGCATCTCATTGGGGGCTTATCGGCTGCATTGACAGGCGCATTAAGAGCTTTATTGGATAGCGCCCATATCAATACTGCGCCAACCATGTTGAAGCTCAAAGGGGCCAAGATTTCTGGCCAAAGTACTACCATTGAGCCTACTCAGATTGCTGAGATTGAAGGCGCCCCGGGCGTGGATGATGTTCGCAAGATCGCCATGCCTATACCATTTAACCAACCTAGCCCAGTTTTATTCCAGTTGTTAGGCTGGTTAACTGATGCTGCCAAAGGTGTGGTCACCACTAGTGAAGAGAAGATAGCTGATGTTAGCGCGCAAGCACCGGTAGGTACTACACAAGCATTGATTGAGCAAGGGGCAGCGGTTTTTTCCTCAATTCATGCTCGTTTGCATGAGTCTCAGAAAAGAGTGCTTAAAGTTATTGCACGTCTTAACCGTTGGTACCTTGAAGAGCAGCGCTTAAATGATATTGCTGAAGATATTGGTGTCTCAAAAGAAGATTTTGAGAAGAATTCTGACATTGTACCGGTGTCTGATCCACATATCTTCTCAGAAACTCAGCGCTACGCGCAAATTCAAGCACTTGCAGCACGCGCGCAGGCAAATCCGGACTTATATAACCGTCTTGCGGTTGAAAAGCGTATTCTAAAGCAGATTAAGATCCCAGATATCAATGAAGTTCTGCCAGATCCGCAGAATGTGAAGGACATGAACCCAGCTTTGGAGAATGTGGCCATGACTGTAGGCAAAGCCGTTGGCGCTTTCCCACATCAGGACCATTTAGCTCACATTCAGGTGTTGCTGGATTACTTACAAAACCCAATGTATGGTAGTAACCCTATTATTGCACCAGTTTACCTACCAGCAGCACTTGAGCACCTCAAGCAACACGTTACTTTATGGTATCTCAACCAAATTGACGTCTACGCAAGCCAAGCGCTAGGTAGACCATTTGATATTATGCGTGAACAGCAGTTACCGCATGATGCTGATAAGCTTTTAGCCGTTTCATCGCAGCATGTAATGATGGATACCCAAGGCGCATTTGCACAAATACCGCCAATTATCCAAAACGCAATGCAAATGCTGCAGCAAATGAGAGGTTCACCACCTCCAGACCCAGCAACACAAGCCTTTATGCAAACTTCAATGGCTGAGACACAGCGTCGTGCAGCAAAAGACCAAGGTGATCTGCAATTGAAAGCACAGAAGATGGGATTAGATCAGCAAGCGCTTGAGAAGAAGTTGCAAACAGATCTAATCTTGAATACTGAGGATAACCTCACTCAGGAGCGTATCAAATCGGCTGAGTTGTCCCATGACGCAGCTTTATTACAGCATGAGCAAGTAAGAACTGCTCTTTCCGCACAGCAAGAACTACAATCTCAATTAGGAGGTCAAAATGTCTGACGACATCAATATGCATAAACGCCTAGCTATGGGCGAAGCCGGTGGTTTTACACAAGCCAAGGGCAAAGGAATTAAAGGCTATAAAGTTGGTGGCGCAGTTATGCCAGAGAGCAAAACTCGTACACTGATAGAGGACTCTTCACAGAAGCAGCCTCTGCCTAAACCAACCGGTAAGATCGCTACTTTGAAAAAGGGTGGCTCTCTTAAAGGTCCCGGTCTGACAATCGCAGTAGCACTCCCTATGCGAAAAGCAGGTCGCGGTCGCTGATGAAGACTCTTTCAGACTTTATTGGCCGCATCAAATCTGAGCAATCAAAAATTACTGTGGTGTTGCAAGCTGGCACACCGGTAAATTATGAGTCGTATCAGCGTTTGGTCGGCCATTTCCAAGGCTTGGAAGAAGCTTTGTCGATTCTTGATACTCTTTTGGATGAGGAAAAACGAGATGTCGAATGATATCGCTGAACAAACGCTTGAAGAAGCGTTTCCGTTAGTAGATCCACTTATGCGCCCTTATGGTGCTCGTGTCTTGGTGCAGCTTCGTGCCGTTAAAGACAAAGTTACCGCTTCAGGTATCGTATTGGTGGAAGAAACAAAAGAAACTGAAAAATGGAACACCATGATTGGCAAGATCATTGCCATAGGCCCGCTTGCATTTATGAAGCGTGACACCATGGAACCATGGCCAGAAGGCGCATGGGCAAAAGTTGGAGATTATGTCCGTGTTCCTAAATGGGGTGGCGATCGTTGGGAAATCGACTTTGAGCATGGTGAACAAAAAGGTAAAGCACTATTTACTTTCTTTAACGACCATGAACTCATTGGCGCCTGTACTGGGGACCCCCTCGCAATCAAAGCGTTTGTTTAAGCGCAGAAAGGTAAAACTATATGACACCTACCGAGAAATTGGAGCTACAGGTGGCTGAAGAGCTGGATGGATCTGCAATTGTGCAGCTTCCTGATAGTGAACCTTCACCTCAAGCTTCTGACAATACCCCTGATGATGACGATGATGATGGCCCTTCTGGCGATTATGAAGCCAAAGATGAGGCATCTGACAATGATCCTGAACGTGAAGCTATTCGAGCAGCTCGTCGAGAAGAGAGAAAGCTTAAAAAGCAGCTTCATCGTGAAAAGGCACGCGAGTCTAACCATCTTATTTCTGCACTAAAGAAGCAGAATAACGCATTGGCTGATAGACTGGCTGTGTTGGAAAAGAAAACATCGGGTGCAGAATTAGCACGTGTAGATAAAGCCATCGACGATGCTGGCGTACAAGTTGAGTACGCCAAAATGAAGATGAAAGAAGCTGTGTCTGCACAAGATGGTGAATCACTGGTACAAGCTCAAGAAATGCTATATGAGGCTCAACGCAAGATGGAGTCTTTAAGCACCATTAAGGAGAATGCCACTCGCCAAATGACGCAGCAACCTAAGCAGAATATCCAACTTCCTGACCCTATGGTTCAGAAAATGGCTGCCGATTGGATGCGCCGTAATGGCTGGTATGACCCCCAAGGTAAAGATCTTGATTCAGAGATTGCACAAAAAATTGACCGCACATTAACCGAGGAGGGGTTTGACCCAACGCAAGAAGATTATTGGGAAGAGCTCGATGACCGCTTGCAAAAATATTTACCACATCGTTCTAACACAGGATATAATGAGCGTAACAGAAATCAGAGGCCTAGATCTGTGGTTACTAGTTCGGGGCGAGAATCATCAGGTGGAGTACGATCTAATGAGTTTCGCTTAACGCCTGATCGTGTAGCAGCCATTAAGGAAGCTGGCATGTGGGATAATACCGAGCAACGTAATAAGATGATTCGTAAATTTGCGGATTGGGATCGTCAAAATAAACAGAATAGGGGCTAATGATGGACGACAGAATTAAGAAAAACGCTGGTGTAGGTCGTGAAAGTCGTGCTGCTGATGATCGTAAGCGCGATGCACCCGAAACCAACTTTGCATTTTCCGAGGAGCGTCGTAAGATGTTCCGCTCGGAGTGGCTTCAAGAAGCACTTCCGACCCCACCCGAAATTCCGGGTTACCATTTGTGCTGGTTGTCTTCTACAAATCAGTACGACCCAATCCACAAACGGATGCGAATGGGTTATGAACCTGTAAAAGCCGAGGAGTTGCCGGGCTTTGAGCATCTAAGAGTGAAAGCTGGTGAGCATGCCGGTTTTGTTTCTTGCAACGAGATGATCTTGTACAAGATGCCGATGGATCTTTATCAAGAAATCATGTACGAAATTCACCATCGTGCCCCGCTCGAAGAGCAGGACAAGATTAAGGTGCAGCAAGAGCAATTGCTTGGAGCTCGCGATAGCGGTGGTCGTTCACTTGTATCAATAGAAGGCGAAGGCATGGAATCTAACGCCACAGCTAAAATACCAATTTTTGAGTAATTTAGCATATCGAATGTGAAAGGACTCATTCTATGAGCGCAATTTCTGCACCATTCGGTCTTCGTCCGGCGTTCTTTCCTACGGGATTGGAACGTGCTCAGGCGTTGGCCAATGGCATTACGTCAGCTTATGCTTCAGATATTCTGAAGGGTCAGCCTGTCAAATACAATAATGGTGTTATTAACCCTGTGACTTCTACAGAAGCTTTCGTTGGAGCATTTTCCGGCGTAGAGTGGACAGATACTACAGGTCGTCGTCGTGTATCAAACTACTGGCCTGCAAATACTGCTTATCAAGCAGGTAGCTGCGTTGCTTATTTTTACAACGATCCTTTGATCGTATATGAAATCCAAGCAGATGGCTCTGTAGCCCAAACCTCGATTGGCGATAATGCTAATTTTTCCAACCTAACTGCTGGTTCTACTACAACTGGTCTGTCACAGTGCACCATGTCGGCTTCATTGACAGGCACTTCGACTTTCGGTCAGATGCGTATTGTAGACTTAGCACCGTACGCTGACAACGCTTGGGGTGATGCATACACGATTGTTCGTGTACAAGTTGCTAACCATCAGTTGGTCGCTACTCTTAACGCTATCTAAGGGAGGGCATAGACTATGGCAGCCCCAATGAGAAGTACCGACTTCCGGTCGATTGTTGAGCCAATTCTCAACGAAGCATTCGACGGAGTTTATGACCAGCGTACCGATGAATGGTCCACGGTTTTCCGTGAACAACAAGGTATCCCACGTAACTACCATGAAGAGCCAGTCCTGTACGGCTTTGGTGCAGCACCTGAGTTGCCTGACGGTACTCCTGTGTCGTATCAACAAGGTGGTGTTCTCTTCCTCAAACGCTATGTGTACAAAGTGTATGGCTTGGCCTTCGCTCTGACCAAAGTGCTGGTTGAAGATGGCGACCACATCCGTATTGGTTCGGTATATGCCAAGCACTTGGCGCAATCCTTGGTTGAAACTAAAGAAACACTTGCAGCCAACGTGCTGAATCGTGCTTTCAATAGTGCTTACCCAGGCGGTGACGGCGTTCAGTTGAATGCTACTACTCACCCAATCGTTAACGGTAACTTTAGCAACCTGCTAGGGACTGCTGCTAACTTGTCGCAAACTTCACTAGAGCAGATGCTTATTCAAGTTCGTCAAGCAGTTGACAACAACGGTAAGAAAATCCGTTTGCAGCCACTCAAACTGGTTGTTGCACCGGGCAATGTGTTCCAAGCTGAAGTATTGTTGAAGTCTGTTTTACGTACAGGCACTGCAAATAACGACATCAACCCAGTTAAATCAATTGGTTTGTTGCCAGAAGGCGCGTCTGTTCTTTCTCGTTTGACTTCAGCAACTGCATGGTGGGTAGAGACCGATGCACCAGAAGGTATGAAACTTCTGATGCGCCGTGGTTTGGAAAAGACCATGGAAGGCGATTTCGAAACTGACTCAATGCGCTATAAGAGCACTGAGCGTTACGACATCGGCTGGACTGATCCTCGCGCAATGTACGGCACGCCCGGCGTGTAAAGTATTAGGGGCTGGGGTAAAACTCAGCCCCTTTATCCACTATTCGTCAAACTTTTCAAGGAGCAGACGATGCCTCAATTTTCAGATGACCTATTTCTAGGTTCCGCCATTACCGTTCAAGGTATGGACGCCTACCCTGCTGTTTCAACTTTTACTGGCTCAATTGCTACAACCACATTAACTGTCACCGCTATGCTTTCTGGTGACCCAATTACTGTTGGTATGTTCATTGACAGTTCAACGTCACTCACCAATGGCACCTATATTACAGCTTTTGGTACAGGTACAGGTGGTGTAGGAACTTACACAGTTAGCGCTTCGCAAACTGTAGCAAGTTCAACCATCGTAGGTTCTGGTAATGCTTTGTTGCAAAACCCATCACCTATGAGTGTAGGTGTTGGCCCCTTGGGTCGCGTTTACATTTGGGACGTTGTACCACAGGCAAAACTAACAACTAACATTGTCGCCGCTGTCATCACAACTGCAACCACGCTTACGCTTGCCGCAGGTGCTGGTGTTACATCCGTTACGACTACAAGCGGTGCAACAGTTTTGCAACTCGACTGCCCTCGTGCTGTCTCTACAACCACAGGTGCTGGTACGCCAACCTCTGTCAATATTACTGTTTCAGGTTTTGACTACTACGGTCAAGCTATGAGCGAAGTAATTGCAACAGGTACAGCGGCGTCAACAACCGTTAATGGCAAAAAAGCCTTCTACCAAATCTCTAGTGTTACAGCTTCTGGCGCAAGCGTAGTAACAATTGCCGTAGGCACAACCGACATCTTGGGTGCGCCACTGCGCATCACTGATAGGGGCTACGTCACCCGCGCTGGTTGGGACAACACTTTGGCTGAAGATGCTGGCACTATGACTGTTGCCGCTACTGCTACAGCAACCACCACCACAGGCGATGTGAGAGGTACTTATTTGCCCTCGTCTGCTTGTGACGGTATCAAACGTCTTGTGATGGGAATAGCCCT
>TARA_R110002126_G_scaffold152203_4_pt1 | contig 47266 bp, 39 predicted proteins | sample TARA_R110002126 | Tara Oceans TARA_R110002126 (sample SAMEA4397536) | marine metagenome | biome: Polar Biome; feature: [DCM] deep chlorophyll maximum layer (ENVO:01000326); material: water (ENVO:00002006), including particulate matter (ENVO:01000060) such as... | depth 30 m | reverse complement strand
TACTAATCAACTGGTTTTCAGCTTATTTTAAGTGGACACTAGTGAAAATAGATGATAACAAAATATTAGAAATTGAGAGACTTTATAAATTCAGTGAATTAGGCGGATACAACGCCAAAGTATTAAAATCTCATAATCTTTTTTTTAATGACAACTTAAACATATTAAGCCTTAAAGACATATAAAACAAAGGTTAAAATCATATTACTCAAAGCAATATTTGAAATAAATAAAAGCTTAAAATTAATCAACAATACAAAAATCGTACAATTTAAGAAACTAAAAAACCTCAACAAATAAATGTTGAGGTTTCTCTTGCAGTACAGGCGGAGAGACTCGAACTCTCACACCTCTCGGCACTAGATCCTAAGTCTAGCGTGTCTACCAATTCCACCACGCCTGCATTTTGGTTTGCAAAGATAAACAATCAATGGAAACTACAAAGTAGTTCATTATTATTTTTCTATTTTTGATATAGAATTAAATAAAACAGAATGAATACAGTTAAAGATTATATTAAAAAACATAAAGAACGATTTTTAGATGAATTAATTGAATTACTTAAAATCCCATCAATAAGTGCAGATTCTAAATATAAAAAAGACGTTTTAGTAACTGCAGATTATATTTTAGAAAGTTTAAAAAAAGCAGGTTGTGATAACGTTGAATTATGCGAAACTCCTGGTTACCCGATTGTTTATGGAGAAAAAATAATCGACAAAAAATTACCTACAGTTTTAGTATATGGACATTATGATGTGCAACCCGCAGATCCAATAGAATTATGGACATCACCACCATTTGAACCTGTGATTAAAAAAACAGAAATACATCCTGAAGGCGCAATATTTGCCAGAGGAGCTTGCGATGACAAAGGGCAAATGTATATGCATATTAAGGCCTTAGAATATATGACATCAACAGGGAATTTACCTTGTAATGTAAAATTCATGATTGAAGGTGAAGAAGAAGTTGGGTCAGAAGGCCTATCTTGGTTTGTACCTAGAAATAAAGAAAAATTATCTAATGATGTAATCTTAATTTCTGACACAGGAATGATTGCTAATGATATTCCATCGATAACAACGGGTTTGCGTGGTTTAAGCTATGTGGAAGTAGAAGTTACAGGACCGAATAGAGATTTGCACTCGGGTTTGTATGGTGGTGCTGTTGCCAATCCCATCAATATTTTAACTAAAATGATTGCTTCACTACACGATGATAATAATCGGATTACAATTCCTAGTTTTTATGATAAAGTAGCAGATCTATCAAAAAAAGAAAGAGCAGAAATGGCAAAAGCGCCTTTTTCTATAGAAAATTACAAAACCGCTTTAAATATCAAAGATGTTTATGGTGAAGAAGGGTACTCAACTAATGAGAGAAATTCAATTCGCCCAACTTTAGATGTCAACGGAATTTGGGGAGGCTACACAGGTGAAGGCGCAAAAACAGTGATAGCAAGCAAAGCGTATGCTAAAATTTCTATGCGTTTAGTGCCAAATCAAGATTGGCGAGAAATTACAGAATTATTTAAAAACCACTTTGAAAGTATTGCTCCAAAATCTGTAAAGGTTAAAGTAACGCCACATCATGGAGGGCAAGGCTATGTAACACCAACAAACAATACAGCTTATAAAGCTGCTAGTCATGCTTATGAAAGTACTTTTGGCAAAACTCCAATTCCTCAAAGAAGTGGAGGAAGCATACCTATTGTGGCTTTATTTGAAAAAGAATTAAAAAGTAAAACCATTTTAATGGGTTTTGGCTTAGATTCTGACGCGATACATTCTCCTAATGAACATTTTGGTATTTGGAATTATTTAAAAGGCATTGAAACTATTCCATATTTTTACATTAATTTCTCAAAACTATTTAGATAATTATTATATTTGCAACGCTTTAACTAGTTTTAACAACTATTTGACGACTGAATTACACAAGTTAAAAAAAAAATCCCCAAAACAAATTGTAGAGTACTAAATTTGACTTTTTTAAGTCTGAATATAAATAAATTGAAAATAAAATTAATTATGAAGAAAATTTACTTGGGGGCAGTATTTACAATAATGTCTTTATTAACAAACGCGCAAGATTACAGTCCTTGGTCCATAGATTTAGGAGCTGGTATTCAACAGGTAGGCTCTACTATAAGTGAAGGTTACAATAGTTCTACTTTTGGTCAAGGAAACTTTGGGGTTAGATATATGCTTAATGAACGTTTTGGAGTTCGATTAGATTTAGGGTATAACAGTTTTACAGGATCATCTACTAGCCTGCCTTTTACAGCAAATTACTACAGAGCAACTTTAGAAAGTGTTATAAATGTAGGTAATGTTCTTAACTTTAACACCTGGACAGATCGATTTAACTTATTAGCACACGCAGGTCTAAGTGTAGCTTCTTTAAATGTTACTGAGCCAACAGATAATGGTGGAGATTTAATATTTGGCTTAAATATTGGTATAACTCCTCAATATAAATTGTCAGACAGAATAGCATTATTTTTAGATTTCAATTCTTTTATTCATTTCAGTCAAAATAATAATTTTGATGGGGGTGTTAATACCGATTGGAGAGAAACTAATGTTAGTCTTTTTAATACTTCTTTAGGTGTTAGTATAGCTCTTGGACGTAACAAAAAATTAGCTGAATTTTCTGAAGAAAAAACACCAGAACTAATTTTAGACGGTGAATTAGAAGCTCTTAAAACTCGTTTAGCATCCGCAGAAAAAGAAATTGAAATCTTAAAAACCAAAGAAGCTGCTCCTAATAAAGAACTTATTATGACTGAACTTGACGAGAGATATATTAGAAAAGATGAAGCAGAAAAGTATGCAAGCGTAGTAACCGGTTCTAATGTAGACTTTATTAGAAGTTTATTGAATAGCGGTTATATAAATGTATATTTTGATATAAATAAAACTCAAATACAGGAAGGTTCTTTAAATTCTGTTAATTATTTAAAACAATTTATGATTGACAATCCTAATATTAATGCTGATTTAGTTGGTTATGCAGATGAAACTGGTACTGAAGACAAAAATATGACGCTTTCTCAAAATAGAGCAAAGAAAGTTTACGATGTTTTAGTAGCGGCCGGAATTAGCCCTACAAGACTTTCTTACTTTGGTGGTGGAGAAGATAAAACAGTTACTGAAGAAGCGAGACAATTGGCAAGAAAAGTTACTTTTATACTTAAATAAATACTATTATACATAACAAAAAAGCATCAACAATATATTGTTGGTGCTTTTTTGTTATGTGAATAGAACTCAATATTACAAAAGGCGCTATCATATTTAAAACAAGTTTATAACTTAGGTGAAATCTATTTTTTTAAAATATATGCTTTCTTTATATAATCTACTTTTGGATAATTTTCTCTCAAAAACACATTACCTCCTTTGGTAATTTCTTCTTGTTTACGTCCTAAACCATCTCCATAACCATCATAAAACTTCAAAACATTCTCTTTACCTGCAATTACTTTTGCTATTACAGGAAACCCTGTAACTCCAGAATAAGCCAACTTATCTAATCTATAATTGTCTTTTAAGTTGATAAATATTTGATTCGATCTTGTATTTACTCCCCCTCTTGCAAAAGAAATCGTCATGGAATCATTTTTTTTGATAACAGGCTCATCTTCAATTCCTCTTTTTTGCCAAGCATTATTAATTAGTGTATCATTGTGAATACCAAATTGTGCCACAAAATTCGGAACCACTCTAAAAATTGCTACATCAACATAATACTCATTTTTTATTAATTGATACAATCGATCCACTCCATTTGGCGACCATTCTCTTAAAGCTTCAATATCGAAATTCCCTTTGGTGGTTTCGAATCTAGCTTTAAAAGTTGCAGGCGCTTCTTTTTTTAACCACTTTTCTTTGAACTTTTTAGTAGCGCAAGAAGACATTAAAATAATTGACAATAAAAGTAAAATTCTTTTCATTTTTTGATTTTTATAGAAAGCCAAATATACTTAAAATGAGAAAAACTTTAACTCTACATTTGTAGAATTCATTTTTTTATTCTATGTTTGTAGAGTAAAAAATAAAAACGATGCAATTATCTAAAACCGAAGAACAATTAATGCAGTATTTATGGAAACGTAAAAAAGCATTTTTAAAAGATTTGTTAGACGATTTTCCTGAACCAAAACCTGCAACAACCACAGTGGCTACTTTGTTAAAGAGAATTAAGGACAAAGGTTTTATCGATTATACATTGTTTGGAAAGTCGAGAGAATATTACCCAATAATAAAAAAGACAGATTATTTTTCGAATCATGTAAATGGTTTGATTAAAAATTTCTTCAATGATTCTGCAAGTCAGTTTGCTTCTTTTTTTACCAAAGAAACCAATTTAACTACGCAAGAATTAGAAGAATTAAAAAAAGTAATTGATACTCAAATTAAAAATCAACAAAAATGATTGTATATCTCTTAAAATCGGCAACTTGTTTAGCCCTGCTTTTGGCATTTTATCACTTGGTTTTAGAAAGAGAAAAAATGCATACTTTTAATCGTTTCTATTTATTAGGAAGTGTACTATTTTCTTTTTTAGCTCCTTTATATATAATTTATATTGATGTTGCTCCTCTTGTTTTAGAAACTGTACAAAACACAACAAGTTTTTATGCTACAGAATCTATAACACCTGAAATTACGATAGAAAAAACAATTAATTATACATTACTATTTATAGGAATCTATTGCTCTATATCCTTCGTTTTATTGATCCGATTTGGAAGAAATTTATTTCATATTATTCAAAAAATAACAAGAAACAAAAAAGTTACATATCAAAAAGCAATATTGGTTTTGGTTGATGACAAAATATTGCCTCACACTTTTTGGAACTATATTTTTATCAACAAAAAAGATTATGAAAATCAAAAAATTGAGCAAGAATTATTTACACATGAATTGACACACGTTACTCAAAAACACACGTTAGATGTTTTGCTTTTAGAGTTTTTGCAAGCTATTTTCTGGATCAATCCATTCTTTATTTTACTTAAAAAAGCAGTTCAGTTAAATCATGAATTTTTAGCAGATGAAACTGTTATCAATCAACATAAAAACACCCTCCAATATCAGCATTTATTAGTAAACAAAGCTGCTTGGAAAAACGACTATTACTTGGCCAGTAATTTGAATTATTCATTGACTAAAAAAAGATTAAAAATGATGACAACACAAAGTTCCCAAACCAAAATTTGGCTTAAAAAGCTGGCAGTAATTCCACTTTTAGTAGGTTTTATTTTCCTCTTTGCAGAAAGAGTTGAAGCGCAAGAAATTATTGAACAGAAGCAGAACGAAAAAAGAGAATATATTGATTCTCAAATACAAAAATATAATTCCCCAAGTACCAATGTTTCTAAAGAAAATACCACTTCAGATATTAGGTTGAAATTAAAAGATGTAAATAATTTAAAAATTACTTATTTAGATAAAGACACTATCATTAAAAAAAGTAAAGCATCAGAAAAACAGATGAATGAGTATAAATCTATTGTTACAAAAAGAAAAAAGACTGATATTTTTAAAGTAAAAGAAATCAATAAAATCAAAGAAATCTACACTTTGATGTCTGACGAACAAAAAAAATCAGTAATTAATGTTAACGATTTTATAAAGACAATACCAATATTAATACCAAAACCAGATTGGGTATTTACCTATAAAAGATTAGCTAATAGAGTAGAAAGAACATCAGACAACAGAAAAGCAAATTTAATTTATTTAAAAGAGATTTATAATACTAAAATGTCTGATCAAGAAAGAGCAAAAGTTACGGCACCTGATAAAATTTTACCTCCTCCACCTCCACCAGTAAAAGAAAAAAAGGAAAATATTGAGAACAATCTTTATGTGATTAATAATGCTAATGATTTATTTAGCAATTTAACTTTGAAAGAAAAAAGTGAATTAAATAAGAACAAAAATTACTTTTTAGATGGAAAAGCAATTAATGTTGATGAATTAATGTTGATGAAACCTCAAAAAATAAAGAGTGTAAGCGTTGTTGGAAAAAGCGTTTATATTATATCAAAAACATCAATAGACACAAAAAATATTACAGAAAAAAGTAAAAAACAACTTCCTTCAAGTTTTATTAGAAAAGCAAACGAAAAAGAAGACTTTGTATTTAATAGTGTTGAATTAGTTAAAAGTGAAAAAGAGTCAAAATTAGATGATTTTGAAAAGAAACAGTTTTTATTAAGAAAAACAATTATTCAGGCTACAACGCTAAAAGAGAACAAATTTAATTTTAAAATTGACGGAAAAGAATCCAAAATTAACGATGTTTATAAATATATTCTTGATAATCCTCTTTGTGAAATAAGCACAAAAAAAGATGAAAAAAATATATTGACTTTAAATTTAGATAATTTTAAAGAAACAAAAATGAGCAATAACGATTTACAAAATGTTTATTCCAACGTATTTGAAAACATTAAATAAATTCACTTTTATGAACACATAATTAAGCCTCTAAATTTCGAGGTTTTTTTATGTAACAAATTCTGTTTTAAAACGTTGTAAGAATATAATTCAATTAGAAAACCATGCTGAAAAACTTCTTCCTAATTTGTTCTGGAGTAGATAAAAACCTAATTAACGAATGTTCTAATGGCGAACAAAATAAATATGCTGGTATTGGAGCTACTGTATTTTTTACAGCAATTATGGCCACAATTGCTGGTTCTTATGCTTTATATACGGTTTTTGATAATTTGTATGCCGCTATTTTCTTCGGATTGATTTGGGGATTGTTAATTTTTAATTTAGATCGATTTATAGTTTCTACCATCAAAAAAACGGATTCTAAATTCAAAGAATTTCTGCAAGCTACACCAAGAATTATTTTGGCAATAATAATTGCGGTTGTAATTTCTAAACCTTTGGAATTAAAGTTGTTTGAGAAAGAAATAAATCAAGTTTTATTGACGGAGAAAAACCAAATGACGTTAGATAATAAAACGCAAATTGCACAACAATTTACACCTGAAATTGCTACAATTAATTCAGAAATTAACTTGTTGAAGCAAGAAATAATAGCGAAAGAAAATGAAACGAACGCTTTATATGAAACTTACATTACTGAAGCGGAAGGCACAGCAGGAACCCAAAAATTAGGAAAAGGCCCAGTTTACGAAGAAAAAAGAGCAAAACATGATGCTTCATTATTAGCATTAAATCAATTGAAAAAAGAAAATACAGCTAAAATTAGTACAAAAGAAGCAACTATTGCTGATCTATTAGAAAATCAGAAATTGGCAGAAACAAAATCGCAACCTATTATTTCTAATTTTGATGGTTTAATGGCAAGGGTTGATGCTTTGGCTCAATTACCTTGGCTACCTTCTTTTTTTATTTTCTTGCTGTTTTTAGCGATTGAAACCTCGCCCATAATTGCAAAATTACTCGCTCCAAAAGGCGAGTATGATTATAAATTAGAAGAAAAAGAATCTGCTATAAAAACGTGGGCAACGCAACAAATGCAGCAAAGAGAGCAAATGTTACAAGCAGATATTTCTATAGACAATAAAGTTTATAAAGACATTACTGCAGATGAAGAATTGTATAACTACAAGCAAAAAATGGCAAGAGAATTGATGAAATTACAAGCCGATTCGTTTTATAAGAAACAACAGAAAATGTTGTAAAGAAGCAATTGCTCTATTTTAGGCAATTCATCTACAAACAAGTTTAGCCCAGATTGAATGGCTTGTTTGAGCTCTCACGCTTTTGGGCGTGAAGCGAGTAATGAAAGCTGGAAATAGCTTCAAAAAAAAGATAAATTCTTTGAGATTTCTCCATAAAGTCGAAATCACAGATTCTTAAAAAAATAATAAGATCCCGCTTTTCAGTGGGATTAGTTCAACTAACAAATTTTAATAAATAGCTTTCTATTTATTAAAATTGAGTTTCACTAAAACAAAAAAAGCATCCCAAATTTGGGAAGCTTTCCATTGGTTAACAAAACCACGACACTTTTACGAAAATGCCAAAACAACACAACTTTTATCACTCTAACAAAAAGCGATATGCAAAGATACATGCTTTTTGGCTATTCTAAAATAATTATCACTTTTTTTACATTTATCTGAATTGTCTATTTGCGCATACATTGTATCTTTGCAGACTTTATTAAACATTAGAAATTTAGACAGCAATGCAGTTATCAGAACAAGAAATTGTACGTAGAGAAAAGTTAGCAAAATTAAGAGATTTGGGTATTAATCCTTATCCTGCGGATTTATTTCCTTTAGATGCGAACTCTAAAGAAATCAAAGAGAATTATGAAGAGGGTAAACCTGTTATAATTGCTGGTCGTTTAATGGTAAAAAACATCCAAGGAAAAGCTTCTTTTGGACAGTTGCAAGATGGTGAAGGCAGAATACAATTGTATTTTAATAGAGACGAAATTTGCGAGGGCGAAGATAAAACGCTTTACAATACTGTTTTTAAAACTTTATTAGATTTAGGAGATTTTATTGGTGTTGAAGGCACACTTTTTACCACAAAAGTTGGTGAAAAAACAGTAATGGTAAAAAATTTTAAGATGCTTTCTAAAGCGTTAAAACCTTTGCCAATTCCTAAAGTAAAAGATGGTGTAACTTATGATGCTTTTACAGATCCAGAAATGCGTTACAGACAACGTTATGCAGATTTAGTGGTAAATCCGCATGTAAAAGAGGTATTTATTAAACGTACAAAATTGTTTAATGCCATGCGTTCTTTCTTTAACGATGCTGGTTATTTTGAAGTAGAAACGCCTGTTTTACAACCGATTCCTGGAGGTGCAGCTGCAAGACCATTTATAACGCATCACAATTCTTTAGACATTCCTTTGTATATGAGAATTGCCAACGAATTGTATCTAAAAAGATTAATTGTTGGTGGTTTTGATGGGGTGTACGAGTTTTCTAAAAACTTCAGAAATGAAGGAATGGACAGAACTCACAATCCTGAATTTACAGCAATGGAAATCTATGTTTCTTACAAAGATTACAATTGGATGATGGATTTTGCCGAGCAACTTTTAGAACATTGTGCAATTGCTGTTAACGGAACTTCTGAAGCTACTTTTGGTGAACATAAAATAGATTTTAAAGCGCCTTACAAAAGAATTACCATGCGCGATTCTATTCTAGAATTTACAGGTTTTGATATTTATGACAAAACTGAAGATGAAATTAGAGCCGCAGCAAAATCTCTAGAAATAGAGGTTGATGAAACAATGGGAAAAGGTAAATTGATTGATGAAATTTTTGGAGAAAAATGCGAAGGAAACTACATTCAGCCAACATTTATTACGGATTATCCTAAAGAAATGAGCCCTTTATGTAAGGAGCACAGATCAAACCCAGAACTTACTGAACGTTTTGAATTGATGGTTTGTGGTAAAGAAATTGCAAATGCGTATTCTGAATTGAATGACCCAATTGACCAACGCGAGCGTTTTGAACATCAATTAAAATTGGCTCAAAAAGGTGATGATGAAGCTACCGAATTTATAGACGAAGATTTTTTACGTGCCTTAGAATATGGTATGCCACCAACTTCTGGAATGGGAATTGGAATGGACCGCCTAATTATGTTTTTAACCAACAATCAATCGATTCAAGAAGTGTTGTTCTTTCCGCAAATGCGTCCTGAGAAAAAAGCGCCTTCTGTAGAATTAAATGATGAAGAAAAAGCAGTTTTGGCAATCATTACAAAAGCTGAAAAAATAGATTTAAACGAATTGAAAACACAATCTGGTTTGTCTAACAAAAAATGGGACAAAACCATTAAAGGGTTAACTAAAAAAGAAGTCGCCAAAGTTTCTAAAACAGATGAAGGTTTGTTTGTAGAAGTTGTATAACGTTTATTTGATTATCTCTTCGAGCGCAGTCTAGAAGTTGATTTTCAGCTAACAATATTATTCATATAAATTATGCCATTTAAAACTAAAATCTGCATTTTATTAATCTGTTTGCATTTTAGTTTTAATGGCTATTCCCAATATTTTATTAACCTAGAATCTGGTGCTTTATTTTCTGAATCTAACACGTTTAGAGAAGGAGCAAATGGAACGTTGTTTTCTTTGACTGATGATTTATCAAGTCCAACAGTTCCTTTTTTTAGAATTAGAGTTGGGTATTTATTAAATAATAAACATCATTTTTCTGTGTTAATTGCACCTCTACAACTTACCTTAAAAGGTAGTATAAATTCAGATATTATTTATGCTGATAAAACCTTTTTAGCAAATATACCTTTAGAGGCCGTATATCGATTTAACTCTTTTCGTTTTACCTATAACCGAAGAATCATCAATAAAACCAACTTAAATTTTGGAGTGGGTTTATCTCTAAAAATGAGAGATGCAGGTTCAACTTTAGAAAATGAAAATCAGTTTGAAGGCGGTTTTAGTGTCGGTTTTGTACCTTTAATTAATATTATTTCTAATTGGAAAGTTTCTGAAAACATAAATTTTCAATTTTTTGGTGATGGACTAGCCGCACCTAGAGGAAGAGCTTTTGATTTGGCTTTAACTGGCAATTACAACATCAATAATAACATGTCTGCAAGTATTGGTTATCGCTTTTTAGAAGGTGGCAGTGATGGCGTAAACAGTTATAATTTCGTAAAATTACATTATGCTTTTGTGGGGTTTACATATCAATTTGTAAAGTTTTAATAAAATGATTTTTTTGATATAGATAGCTACATTTTGCCCAAAGCCTTTTATTAAAAATCTTTTTTATCGATATCCTTGAGTTTATTTTAAGCAAAAAATATAGGTGGAAATAATGTCTTTTTTATTCCACAATTTTCTAATAGTTTTGATAACATAAAAAGCATCAATGAAAAACTACAAAAAAATAATCGAAGACATTTATGTTGATGTGAAAAACACAGATGATTTTGGTAAAGTAGCCAATTATATTCCTGAATTGAGCAACGTTTCTGCCGATAATTTCGGAATACATCTGACCACTATTGATAAAAAATATTTTGGAATTGGCGATTTTGAACAGCAATTTTCAATACAAAGTATTTCTAAAATTTTAACCTTAACCTTAGCCTATAAATTAGAAGGCGAAAAATTGTGGAATAGAGTTGATGTCGAGCCATCAGGAAATCCGTTTAATTCTTTATTGCAATTAGAAGCCGATTTCGGAAAACCACGAAACCCTTTTATTAATGCTGGTGCTATTGTAGTTTGCGATATTTTAATCAGTCATTTGCAACATCCAAAGGAAGATTTTTTAGGGTTTTGTAGAGAAATTTCTGACAATCCTAATTTAAATTATGATGATAAAGTAGCGCAATCAGAAAAAGTTACAGGATTTAGAAATATTGCTTTGTGTAATTTCATAAAATCGTTTGGCAATATTAAAAATGATATTGATGATGTTTTAGATTTCTATTTTTATACCTGTTCGATAGCGATGAGTTGTAGAGAACTCTCTGAAATTTTTCTTTTTTTAGCAGATGATAATTTTATAACTCATAAAAACAATAAAATACTCACCGAAAGTCAAGCCAAAAGAATAAATGCTATTCTGCTTACTTGCGGCTTTTATGATGAGTCTGGCGAGTTTGCTTTTCGAGTAGGATTGCCTGGTAAAAGTGGTGTTGGTGGTGGTATTGTGGCCATTCATCCAGATGAATATTGTATTACGGTTTGGAGTCCGAAATTAAATCCGAAAGGAAACTCTTTTAAAGGAATGTTGTTTTTAGAAAAATTTACAACAGCAACAGCTTCCTCTATTTTTTAATTGAAATCGTTGCGGTAAATATTACAAATTAATGCAACCAATTTTACACGAGAAAAATTTATCCTAAAAAAGTGTCTTTCTTTTTTTATCTTTGATATTATGGATTGTAAAAACTGCCAAAATACTTTAAAAGAAAACGCTTGTTTTTGTGACGATTGTGGAGCAAAAGTTGTGCTAAAAAGAATTAATTTTAAAAATTTACTTCTAGAATTTTTTATTGTAAATTTTGGTATTGATAGCCGTTTTTTTGTGACTATTAGAAAAATGATTACGCAGCCAGAAAATGTTGTTCACCAATATTTACAAGGTGTTAGAAGACGTTATATAAACCCATTTGCTTTTTTGGCTGTTGGTGCCGGTTTGTCTCTTATTATTTTCAATTATTTTGCTGATGATTTTATAGCGATTCAAAATTCCATGCAGTCTGAGCAAATTACAGATTTACAAGAAAAAGCTTCTTTAGATATTAATCAACTTAAAAATCTTACCAAAAAACAAAAGCAACAAAAACAACTCGAGAAAAAACTTGCACAGATGCAACTTGATTTTGCATCAGGAATGTGGGAATTTATGTTACGTTATTTTAACCTTTTAACCTTTGTGTTTTTATTAATTTATGCAGTGTTAAGTAAATGGACGTTTTGGAAACCTCATAATTTTGGAGAACATATTGTTATAAACGGTTATCTTTATGGCTTTACAACCTACCTAACGCTGGTCTTTTTTTTCTTAGCCATACTAATTCATCCCTCAATTTATATGATTAGCATTTTAGTTTCGATGCTATACTATATGTACGCTTTTGGCAAAATTTACAAACTTTCTATTGGACGAAATATTTTAAAACTAGTACGCTTTATTATAGGTTTAATAGTTGTCTTTATTATTTTTATGATACTATCTGTTGTAATTGGCGCATTTATTGGCTTTATGGGTTGGATAGATATTGCCAAATAGCACTTAAACTTCATCTCTAAATACCTAACCTTTTAAGTTTAAAAAAAGGTTTATCAAAATAATTGGGTAAATCGTAAATGGCCAGAGCAGTATACGTTTTCTTTGCCTGCCTTTCCCAAGTTCAAAACTATGGACATACGTTTTAATCTAAATTATTTTCAGCTAGTGTTACATTATGAAATGTTGGAAAATTTTCGGTAATACTTCCTGCTCCTTTTTTATTAATTTTAAACGTAACATCTTTTGTTGTGGTAAATAAAAGGACGGATAAAAAAGACTCTTTAAGGTGAGGTTTTAAAATATGAAAAGCTTCATCTAACGTATATTCGTTTAAAGTATCTTCTGTTTCTTTAGATCTAAAACGGAATTTTACTGCTACTTTAGTATTATTTTCAAAAGAAATTGGCCGAACAAATATATTTTTCAAATCTGGTTTACCTATAGTTTTTGCCATTGTTAACTTGGCAAAACGACCTTCTTGGATACTTTCTTTTACTTGCTCCCAAAAAACAACAAAAACTTCTTGATAATTCATAGGTATATATTGATGATAAACTAGTTACGACTAATGATTAAATTGAGGATTAATGATCTCTACATTACAATAGAAAACCTAGCTTTTAAACTTCATTCCCAAATGCACTATTTTTTTTGTTTCGAAAAAGTCTTCTTCAAAATAATCTGGCAAATTATAAATAGTTGCAGAAGTGTATAATTTTAATTCTTCGGATAAATCGCCACCTTTTAAATACAAAATTCCGTTTTTTAAATCATGATTTTGTTTTTTAGCAATTTTACCTTTGGTCCATCTTACAAATGTTTCCATTTGTGCCACTGCTCTGCTCACAATAAAATCGTAAGTATCGTTTACTTCTTCTACTCTGCCATGTGTAGTTTTTACATTTGTTAAATCCAAACCAGCAACAACTTCATCAACAACTTTTATTTTTTTTCCGATAGAATCTACCAAATGAAACTGTACTTCTGGAAATAAAATAGCTAAAGGTATACCAGGAAAACCACCACCTGTACCAACATCCAATACTTTTGCACCTGCTTTAAATTGCATCACTTTTGCAATACCTAAGGAGTGTAAAACGTGTCTTAAATACAACTCGTCTATATCTTTTCTAGAAACTACATTAATTTTTAAATTCCAATCTTCATAAAGTTCTTGCAGTTTGGCAAACTGTAAAATTTGCTTTTCTGATAAATTTTTAAAATATTTGTGTATAATTTCCATCACTATCTATTTTTGATGTGCAAAAATAGTTATTTGAAAGGAACAATTCTTAACAAAAACTGACGTTTATCATTTAAAGCAAATCTAAAACACTTATTTTTGCAATCTTATTACAATTTATGAAAACAATTAATTTCTCAAGAGTAGACAAAGCAAAGTTCTTTAAAACTCTAAATAAAAGAGTAAACACGTATTTTAAAGAAAATAACATTAAAAGAACAGGAAACTGGAAATTGTATAGCAAAGCTATTATTATGTTTTCGCTGTTTTTAATCCCTTTTATACTAATTCTTACAGTATCTATGCCTCAGTGGACGATGGCATTGCTAATGGTAGTTACAGGAATAGGAATGGCTGGAGTTGGTATGAATGTTATGCACGATGCCAATCATGAGTCTTTTTCTAAAAGAAAATGGGTAAACAAGTTAATGGGAAGTAGTATTTATATTTTAGCTGGTAATGTATATAACTGGAAGGTGCAACACAATGTATTACACCATACATTTACCAATGTAAAAGATCATGATGAAGATATTGATGCCGGTAGAATTATACGTTTCTCAGTACATTCTAAATGGTTAAAAATTCATAAAATTCAAAAGTATTATTCTGTTTTTTTGTATGGATTATTAACAATTAACTGGGCAATTACTACAGACGTTAAGCAAATGCATCGCTATTTAAAACGTAAATTATCTTATGGTAAATTTCCAAACCCTACGACAGAATGGACCAAATTAGTAATTTCTAAACTTGCCTATTATGCGCTTTGGATTGTGTTACCTATTTTAGTTTTAGACGTAGCTTGGTGGAAAGTTTTAATCGGATTTTTTGTGATGCACTATACAGCTGGTATGATTTTAAGTATCGTTTTTCAATTGGCACACATTGTACCAAATACAGAAATGCCTATACCAGATGAAAATGGCAATTTAGAGCATACTTGGGCAGTCCATCAATTATACACCACCTCTAACTTTGCACCTAGCAATTGGTTGGTAAACTTCTATACAGGTGGTTTAAATCATCAAGTTGAACATCATATTTTTCCACATATTTCTCACGTACATTATAGTAAATTGGCTAAAATTGTTAAAGAAACAGCTAATGAATTTAATTTGCCTTACAACGAATACAAAACGATGAGCAAAGCACTTGTAGAGCACTTTAGACATTTAGGTGTTTTAGGTGAAAAGCCTGAATTAGCATAACTAAATCAACAACAACTTACAGTAAAAATGACACATCCATTATCGGACAGAATTAACAGTTTACCAGCGTCAGCTACGTTGGTTATGGCTGCAAAAGCAAGAGAATTAAGAGCAGAAGGTAAAGATATTATCGGTTTAAGTTTAGGTGAGCCCGACTTTAATACACCAGATTTTATAAAAGATGCTGCTATTGATGCAATTAATGAAAATTATAATTCATATACACCTGTAGATGGTTATGTAGAATTAAAAGAAGCAATTTGCACAAAATTTAAACGTGATAATGGTTTAGATTATAAGCCTAATCAAATTGTAGTTTCTACGGGTGCAAAACAATCTATTGCTAATGTAATGCAAGTACTTTTAAACCCAGGAGATGAAGTGTTACTTCCTTGTCCTTATTGGGTAAGCTACTCTGCCATTGCAACGCTTTGTGAAGCTACATCTGTTGAAATTCCTTCATCAATTGAAGCAAATTTTAAAATTACACCAGCACAATTAGAAGCTGCAATTACACCAAAAACGAAGCTTATTTTGTTTAACTCACCAAATAACCCAAGTGGTGTTATTTATAGTGAAGCAGAATACAGAGCTTTAGGTGCCGTTCTTGAAAAATATCCTCAGATTTATATCATGTCTGATGAAATTTATGAACATATCAATTACGACGCAAAACCTTTTAGCCTAGCTGCTATTGATAGCTTATACGATAGAACCATTACCGTTAATGGTTTGGCAAAAGCTTTTGCAATGACGGGTTGGAGAATTGGCTATATCGGTGCTCCAGAATGGATTGCTAAGGCTTGTACAAAGATGCAAGGACAAATTACTTCTGGTACAAATTGTATTGCGCAAAGAGCTGCAATTACTGCCGTTTTAGCACCTATCTCTAAAATTCAATACATGGTAGATGAATTTAAAGACAGAAGAGATATTGTAATTGATTTGTTAAGAGATATTGATGGTTTTAATGTAAATATACCTGATGGTGCTTTTTATGTTTTTCCTGATATTTCCGCATACTTTGGTAAAACTATTCAAGGAATAACGATTAATAACGCCAGCGATTTTGCTTTATTTATATTGGAAAAAGCCAATGTTGCCACCGTTACAGGTGATGCTTTTGGAGCGCCTAATTGTATTAGAATATCTTATGCAGCATCAGAATTACAAATTCGTGAGGCCATTAAAAGAATAAAGGAAGCTTTACATTAAACATAAAAATTGTAAAATATTTATAATCCATCTTTTTAAGATGGATTTTTTTATGCTTAAAACTTACCCTAGAAGGTAATTAAAACAATGGCAACAAAAAATAATGCGACTCTTAAAATAGTACCTATTTCACTTTGACCATTTGCTTGATGATTTTCTACTACAAATTTCATTTTTGATACTGTTGATCTTTTAGATTCAGAGATGTTTGCTCTAATTTCTTTTTTATAAGCCGATGTTAAAATTCCTCTTTCTATTGTGTTTGTGTATGTTGATTTCATAATGTTTAGTTTATTTGATTACATACTTTAGACGAGACATAAAATATTTTGTTACAACTTAAATAAATTTGGGTCACTCCTAAAATGAGTTTTTATAGCATTGATGGTTTACGACAATCAGAAAAAAAAATGAAACTATTTTATTTTTTAAAAACTATTGATAGAGAAAAAGCCATCAAAACAAACTTTTATTGACCTTTACTGAAAAATTACTTTAATCGTTGTAATATTTTTTAGCCTCTTAAATAAATAAAATTTAATACCGAATCTAAATCATCAATTATTTCCTCATATTGTATCAAATAAGTAGTCCATTTAAAACTATAAGATTTAGATGGTTGTTGCGCATAACCAAAGAAACCTTTTACTATATTAAAAATAAAAATTGTCTTAGAATTTAATTCTTTTCTGGAAAGTTTAATCAATCTACAAAAAATGCTGCCTTATCGTTTTATGTATTCTGTAAAGCCGTTTTTAAAGTCTATAAAAAAATCACATCCTTTTGAGATGTGATTTTAGGTGTTTTGGGGATCGTGAATTTAATCTACATTATCATGTAAAAATGAATTATTAGATTTAAAATCAATACTATCTGTGTCTTTTTTTAAAGCAGTTCTGGTTTTACTATGCGTTGCATTTTTATCTAAATTTACACCTTGTCTTTTATATGCAGGTTGTCGTTCAATTTCATCTATGTTGTTGTTTAAGTTTTCATTAAAGCTATAATTGAACTTTTTCATATTTTTTCTTCTTTCTGCCGCCCTTTTTTGCAATTCATTAATGGTTAAATCCAACGGAGAAACTTCTTGACTTATCGTATCTATATTGTTAATTTCAGATTGTGGACTAGAAGTTTTTAGCTCGAATTTTATCTCTTCTTCAGCTATTTTATTTTCTATAATAGTAGAACTTTTTCCAATGGTAGGTGCTGTATCAAAATCTTCTAAAACATAACGCGTTTCTCTTTTTGCTACAATTTCTGTTGCGCCAATAACCTCAATTTCTTTAGCATCAGTATCGTTCGTTAACTCAAATCTAATCTCTTTATTTTTATCAGTTTTCGGCTGAGCTAGCGGCAAATCAAACAATAAATCTGTTTGTATTTCTTTTGGTGCTTCTGCTACTTTTTCTTCCTTTACAATATTCGTGATGATAAAATCATCATCAGAAATTGAATCATTTAAAGACACTTCATCAAAAATTACGGGCATACCGGCAATAATATCATTTGTTTTAACCAAATCCATTTTTGGTTTAACCTCCTCAACTTCTTCTAATGAATACACAATTTTCTCTTCAACCTTGTTTGTAATTGGTGTTTCTAAAGTAGGTTGTTTTGTAATGGTTTTCTCAGCAAAATTATAGGTTGCTTTTTGTTCGTCTTCTAACGTATGGATTACTTTTTTAACTTCTGTATTTGTAATGGTACTTTGTTGATCTGCAGCAAAACCAGTGGCTACAATAGTTACAGCAATAGCATCTCCTAATTCTTCATCTTCTCCAATACCCATAATAATATTGGCGTCATAACCCGCTTCATCTTGAATAAAATCATTAATTTCTCCGATTTCATCTAACGTAACTTCGTTTGTACCAGAAACAATTAATAACAATACATTTTTAGCACCTGTAATTTTATTATCATTCAACAACGGAGAATCTAGCGCTTTTACAATAGCTGTTTTTGCGCGGTCTTGCCCTTCTTCTTTAGCAGAACCCATAATTGCTGTTCCACTATTAGAAAGTACTGTTTTAGCATCATGTAAATCGATGTTTTGTTTATAGTGATGTGTAATTACTTCGGCAATACCTTTAGATGCTGTAGATAAAACCTCATCAGCTTTAGAGAAACCAGCTTTAAAACCAAGGTTTCCATATACTTCTCTTAATTTATTATTGTTGATAACAATTAAAGAATCTACATTTTGGCGCAGTTGATCAATTCCTAATTGGGCTTGTTTTGTACGTCTTTTTCCTTCAAAAGCAAAAGGCATCGTAACAATGCCCACTGTTAAGATATCCATATCTTTAGCAATCTTAGCAATTATTGGCGCAGCACCAGTACCTGTTCCACCGCCCATTCCTGCAGTAATAAATACCATTTTTGTTTGGGTATTTAGCATTTGCTGTACTTCTTGCATACTTTCTTTAGCTGCTTGCGCACCAATTTCTGGATTTGCACCTGCTCCTAAGCCAGAAGTTAAATTTGCTCCTAATTGAATTTTATTAGGAATTGGACTGTTTTCTAAAGCCTGTGCATCTGTATTACAAATTACAAAATCTACTCCTGTAATTTGCTGCTTAAACATGTGGTTAACTGCATTGCTACCACCACCACCAACACCAATTACTTTTATGGTATTAGATTGTGTTTTTGGCATATCGAATAAAATGTTATCAAATTCTGCGCTCATAATAACGTTTATCTTTTTGGGTTTTTATTGATGTTTGTTCTTGTTCTAATTTATATGCTGATGTTATTCAGCATTATCTAAAAAATCTTTTAAGCTTTCTGTAAATTTTTCAAAAAAAGATTTCTTTTTTGGTTTTGCCTTAATTTCAACTTTTGGTGCAATTTCTATCTCCTCTTCTTCGGTCTCAATTTCATTACTTACCACTTCTGTTACTTCTTCTATTTCTTCTGCTTTACTATCTTTTTCTAAGCCTTCCATTAGCAAACCTACTGCAGTTGCATACGAAGGACTTGATAAGGCCTCGTCAGAGTCTCCAGCCAAATGTTCATTAGGGAAACCAATTCTTGCATCCATTCCTGTAATATATTCTACTAACTGACGTAAATGCTTTAACTGAGAACCACCACCTGTTAATACAATTCCTGCAATTAATTTTCCTTTTGCAGTTTCATGACCATAATTTTTTATCTCTAAGAATACATGTTCTATAATTTCTTGAACTCTTGCATGTATTATTTTTGATAAATTTTTAAGCGTGATTTCTTTTGGCTCTCTTCCTCTTAATCCTGGAATAGATACAATTTCTGTTTCTTTGTTTTCTCCTGGCCAAGCAGAACCAAACTTTATTTTTAATAATTCCGCTTGTTTTTCGATAATAGAACAGCCTTCTTTAATATCATCTGTAATTACATTTCCACCAAAAGGGATTACTGCTGTATGTCTAATAATACCGTCTTTAAAAATAGCTAAATCTGTTGTTCCGCCACCTATATCAATCAAAGCAACACCAGCTTCTTTTTCTTCTTGACTTAATACTGCTTGTGCAGAAGCTAAGGGCTCTAAGGTAATTTCATTTAAATCTAAACCTGCACTTTTTACACAGCGACCAATATTTCTGATAGATGACACCTGACCAACAACTACATGAAAGTTAGCTTCTAAACGTCCGCCATACATTCCAATTGGCTCCTTAATATCTGCCTGAGAATCTACTTTAAATTCTTGTGGTAATACATGAATTATTTCTTCTCCTGGTAACATTACCAATTTATGCACTTGGTTTACTAAATCATCAATATCGGTTTCTTCGATTACCTCATCTGCATTATTTCTGGTGATATAATCGCTATGATGTAAACTTCTGATATGCTGACCCGCAATACCTACAACTACATCTTCTATTTTAACCCCAGATACGCTTTCTGCCTCATCTACAGCTTGCTGAATAGATTGTATCGTTTGTGTAATATTACTTACTACACCACGTTTTACACCCAAACTTTTAGCTTTACCAATACCAATAACTTCAATTTTACCATACTCGTTTTTACGACCTATCATGGCAACAATTTTGGTTGTACCAATATCTAAACCAACAGCTATTTTATTGTCTTCCATTTCAGGTTATTTAGTGCACACAACTTGGTTGTGATATTTTACATTTATTGTTTTATAATTTTGAATCGTTTTGTCTTCAAATGTTTTATTATAAAACGCTTTTAACTTCTTAAATTTTATATCGATGTTGGTTAATTTTCCAAAATCGATTTTATAATCGCCACTTCTTACAGAAAATTGATATTCCTTACCGTCAGATTTTTCAATGCCTATTACTTCTTTTTTCAAGAAATTATCTTCTAAAATCGTATTGATTAAAGGTAAAATTTCTTTCAAATCATCTTCACTTTTTACACCAGATATCAACAAAACTCTAGCCGAATAATTTTCTGACAAAGGTATTACTACCCCTTGTTTATCAACATAATAAGAATCATTGGCATCTATAATTCTCGCTACTGGTGTGCGTTGTTTTATGACGGACTTTAACGCTCCTCCTATGGTTAAAAAAACCGATGCTTTTTCTACATAAGGATTGTGTGAAACTTTATTTTCTAAACTGTATAAATTTATCACAGATTTTGCTTGGTTTTCTACACTTTCATTATTTTGTATTAACAATTTATTAACCATAGCATGGGTTAAGAAATAATTGTCTCCGTCTTCAAATTCAACAATAGAACTTGTTACTTTTCTGTTTTCATTTTTCTTTGAAGAAAAACCATACAAAAACCCTAAACCTATGATTAACACTAGGAATAACACGTATTTTAAAAGCTTCTTAAACTTCATTTTTTTGATGTTTTAATAGTTGATTTGTAATCGTATTTACGAGCACTCCAATATCACCTGCACCTAACATAGCCACTACATTTGCCGACGAATTTTTAATATCTTTTACTAAATTATTTTTTTGTGTTAATTTTTTATGCTTAGTATTAATTTTAGATAATAACCATTCAGAAGTTACCCCCGCAATTGGCTCTTCTCGTGCAGGATAAATATCTAGCAATAAAACTTCATCGAACTTTGATAAAGCCATTGCAAAATCATCAATAAAATCTTTAGTTCTCGAAAACAAATGCGGCTGAAAAACAACCAACACGTTTTCATTAGGATACATTTCTCTAATCGAATTTTCTACAGCATTTATTTCTGTTGGATGATGTGCATAATCATCAATCAACACAAAATCATCATTTTTAATTTTATAGGAAAATCTGCGTTTTACGCCTTTAAATGTTGATAAACGCTGTTTAATAACTTCTAAAGAAACTCCATAAACATCTGCCATCGCTAAAGCTGCTAAAGCGTTCATCACATTATGCCTTCCTGGTAAATTAAAGGTGATATTGTGTATCGTTTCTGATGGCGTTTTTACATCAAATATATATTTTCCTGTTTCGATTCTTACATTAAAAGCTGCATAATCTGCTGCCTCATCGATGGCATACGTTAATCCTTTTAATGGCACCCCTTTTGCTACTATTAAGGTATCTGACACTTTTTGTGAAAAGTCAAAAAACGATTCTTCTAACGCTTCTGCCGCGCCATAAATATCCAAATGATCTGCATCCATAGAAGTAATACATGCAATATTTGGACTTAACTTCAAGAAAGATCGATCGAATTCATCTGCTTCTACCACAGTTACTTTATCTTCTCCTAAGATTAAGTTTGAATTGTAGTTTTCTGCAATTCCTCCTAAAAAAGAAGTTGCTTTTTCAGTTGCCATGATATGCCCCAAAATAGAGGAAGTTGTAGTCTTTCCATGCGTTCCTGCCACTGCTAAACAAAACGTACTTTCAGTTATTCTCCCTAAAATTTCGGCTCTTTTTAAAATTGTAAAATCGTTATCTAAAAAATAATTTAATTGAATGTGTTGTTTTGAGATTGCAGGCGTATAAACTACCAATGTTTTATCCTTATTTAAAAAAGAAATTGGAATATTTTGTAACGTATCTTCAAAGTAAATTTCAACCCCTAATACTTCTAAATCGGTAGTAATTTGAGAAGGTGTTTTATCATAACCTGCTACTTTTTTTCCATTCGTAGTAAAATAACGTGCAATTGCGCTCATTCCTATGCCTCCAATTCCGATGAAGAAAATACAATCCCATCCTAAATCCTTCTCAAAGGAAAGGACTTTTTGGCTTGTGATTATATTTAAACTTTTCGCTTTCATTAAAAACTTTACTTTTATTTATTCTTTGGTTTTTTCTCAACCGTGTTTCTTCCCTTAGGGAAGCTTAAGATGAGATTAATAACTTTTCAACTTCGTTTACAATATTTGTTGTTGCACTTGGCAAAGCTAATTCGTGTATATTTTCTGACAAATGCTCCTGTTTACCTTTATCTTTTAATAAGGTTTCAAAAACTATCGAAAAAGTATCTAACTCTTTTTCTGGTAGTAAAATTGCCCCATGTTGATCTGCTATAGATTTAGCATTCTTTGTTTGATGATCTTCAGCCACATTTGGTGATGGAATAAAAATAACTGGCTTACCCACAATACACAATTCCGAAACCGAACTTGCACCAGATCTAGAGATGATAAAATCTGCTGCTGCATACGCTAAATCCATTTTATTGATAAATTGATATACCTGTATATGTTTTAAATTGTCGTATTTTTTATATTCTTCAAAATAGAATTCCCCACATTGCCAAATCACTTGAACCTCTTGTTTTTTAAAAAATTCTAAATGTGTTTCTATGAGTTGATTTATTTTTCTAGCACCTAAACTACCACCTAAAACTAAAATAGTTTTCTTTGTAATATCAACATTAAAAAAAGCTTTTCCTTCATCAACTTTATTATAAATAGTTAATAAATCTTGGCGCACAGGATTACCGGTTTTTACAATTTTATCCGAAGGAAAAAACCGTTCTAAATTATCATATGCTACGCAAATTTTCTTGGCACGTTTACTTAATAGTTTGTTTGTTATTCCTGGAAAAGAATTTTGTTCTTGAATTAAAGTGGGTATATTTTTTCTATTTGCCATTATTAAGGCTGGCCCACTTGCAAAACCACCTGTACCTATTGCAATATCTGGCTTAAATTGTTTGATGATTGTTCTAGATTTCCATAAACTACTTATCATTTTAAACGGAAACAATAGATTCTCTAAAGTAAATTTTCTTTGGATTCCTGATATCCACAACCCTTTTATTTCGTAACCTGCTTGTGGTATTTTTTCCATTTCCATTTTGTCTTTTGCACCAACAAACAAAAAATTAGCATCAGGATATCGCATTTTTATTTCGTTTGCTATTGCAATTGCAGGATAGATATGTCCACCTGTTCCTCCACCAGAAATGAGTATATTATATCGTTTCATACAGACTTTCCTATTTTTTTTATTTGGATGTATGTAGCACTCATTTCAATTTTGATATTTAAATTTATATGTTTAATCGAGTGTTTCATGCAAAATATCTAAAGGGTTATCATCTAAAATATCTTCTTCTGTTTCTTCTTTTGATGCACTTACACTCAAAATCATTCCGAGTGCAAAACACGTCATCCAAATAGAGGTACCTCCACTACTAATCAGTGGTAAAGTTTGCCCAGTTACTGGAAACAAATTTGTGGCAACTGCCATATTAATTGCAGCTTGAAATATAATTGGGCAACCTACTCCAACAACCAACAACGTTCCAAAAACAGTACTTGTTTTTCTTATCACCACAAAAATCCTGAAGAGTAACAAAAAGTATATTGATACAATTATTGCCCCACCAACCAAACCATATTCTTCTATAATAATTGCAAAAATAAAATCTGATGATGACTGTGGTAAAAAGTTTTTTTGCACACTTTTACCTGGACCTACTCCTACAGGACCTCCTGTAGCAATGGCTATTTTGGCCTTTTCTACTTGATACGCTTCTTTACTATCTCCATCAGAAAAATTTTCAATTCTATTTTGCCAAGTTTGTACTCTATTTGGCATGGCATCAGGAAAAGCTTTCGCAATTAATACGAAAAAAGTTAACGCTATTAGTCCTACTCCTAAAATTAAACCAATGTATTTTAAAGGATAACCACCTATAAAAGTAACCATTAAAATCATTACAAAAATCATGGCAGTTGTAGAAAAGTTTGCAGGTAAAATTAAAATTAAAATAGCTGCAACTGGCAACCAGAGCTGCCATATACTTTCTTTAAATTTGATTTGTTTTTCTTTATTTTTCGCTAAATATCTAGCAACATAGACCATTAAAACTAAACCTGCTAATGTTGATGTTTGAAAACCGATACCCACAAATGGTATGCGAATCCATCTACTTGCATTTGAACCCCCAATAGTGGTGCCTTGCATTAATGTAAATATTAGCAAAATAATGACTATAGGTAACATTAGAACTGAACCACCAGAAAAATACCTGTAAGGAATCTTATGAACTGCGTAAATAATAGCAAAACCCATCATTAACAGCACCATATGTTTTACTAAATAACCAAAAGTTGAACCAGAACCCACAACATAAACCAAATTTGTGCTTGCACTATATACAGGCATAAATGAAAATATTGCCAAAATAGCCACAATGGCCCAAATGGTTTTATCTCCTTTTATATGTTTGAATAAAGAAAGCCCCTTTTCTCCCAAAGGGCGAAAAATGTTAGCTTCTTGTGTTATTCTATTGCTCATATATCTCTGCTTAATATACCTTGATTCTCAAAAAGAAATAAATGCTATTTCTATTTGTTCGTCGTTTTTTTATTACTTATCTCTTCTATTTTTTTATCAATATAATTTACTCAAAATTGCTAATTCCTTCTCTTTAGTCAGTTTAGAATGGACTGTTATTTATAAACTTCTAACCGCTTTTTTAAATTGACGCCCTCTATCTTCATAATTCTCAAACAAATCGAAACTTGCGCAAGCTGGCGACAATAAGACCGCGTCTCCTCTTTCTGCTAATTTTTGAGATACTTTTACAGCTTCTTCTGCTCCTGCAGTTTCTATGATCATTTCAATAACACTCCCAAACGTATTTTTAATCTTAGCATTATCAATACCTAAACAAACAATTGCTTTTACTTTTTCTCTTACAAGAGGCAGTAAATCTGTATAGTCGTTTCCTTTATCTACACCTCCAACAATCCAAACCACTTGCTTGTCCATACATTCTAACGCATAAAAAGTTGCATTTACATTGGTTGCCTTAGAGTCGTTTATATATTCTACATCTTTAATTTTTGCAACATTTTCTAAACGATGCTCTGCCCCTTCGAAAGTTGCCAAACTTTCTTTGATAAATTCTTTTCTAACGCTTAATAATTGAGCAGCCATTGCAGCTGCCATTGCATTCTTGGTATTGTGTTTTCCTTTTACTGATAAGGCTGATGTTGGCATATTAATTTTTTCTTTATTTAGGTTGATTGTTATCTTGTTTTCTTTGATATAGGCTCCATATTCTAACTCTTTTTCGAGTGAAAACGGAACTAATTTTGCTTCTGTTTTATGTTCTGTTAACCAATTATTTATGACTTCATCATCTGCGTCATAGATTAAATAATCGGTTGATTTTTGATTTTTTGTAATTCTAAATTTTGAGGCGATATAATTTTCGAAATTGTACTCGTATCTATCTAAATGATCTGGTGTAATATTTGTTAGAATGGCAATGTGTGGATTAAAATTCACGACTCCATCTAATTGAAAACTACTGATTTCTAAAACGTAATTCTCATAATCATTTTCAGCCACTTGCTTCGCAAAACTGTCTCCTATATTTCCTGCAACACCAACATTTAACCCAGCATTTTTTAAAATATGATGCGTTAACAATGTTGTTGTTGTTTTACCATTTGAACCTGTAATTGCAACAATATTGGCATCTGTAAATTTCGCTGCAAATTCAATTTCTGAAATAACAGGGATTTTATTTTCTGTCAGTTTTTGAACTAAAGCTACTTTATCCGGAATTCCGGGGCTTTTCATTACAACATCAGCATTTAAAATTTTGCTTTCTGTATGTTGATTTTCCTCAAAATCTATTTCGTTATGTAAAAGAACTTCTTTATACTTTTTGGCTATTGTACCTTTATCAGAAACAAAAACCTGATATCCTTTTTGTTTTCCTAAGATTGCTGTGCCAACTCCACTTTCTCCTCCTCCAAGAATAACAAGAAGCCCCATTTTCCCCGAAGGGGATAAAACTGGAATCTTTTTGTTATTTTCTTGACTTTTCATTTAATCTTTTTTTACAAACTTGCTAATTCCTCTTTTGAGGGTTAGGGGCTTCTTTTTATCTCAATTTCAACGTTACAATTGTAAATACTGCTAATAAAATTCCTACTATCCAAAAACGGACAACAATTTTACTTTCGTGATAGCTTAACTTTTGATAATGGTGATGTAAAGGCGACATTTTAAAAATTCGTCTTCCCGCTCCATATTTTTTTCTAGTGTATTTAAACCACGAAACTTGCATAATTACAGACAGGTTTTCGACTACAAAAATTCCTGCTAAAATGGGTAGCAACAATTCTTTTCTGATCGAAATTGCAATTACTGCTATAATTCCGCCGATGGTTAAACTCCCTGTATCTCCCATAAAAACTTGAGCAGGATAGGTATTGTACCATAAAAACCCAATTAACGCACCAGCAAAAGCCAATATAAAAACGGTCATTTCTCCAGAATTTGGGATATACATTACATCTAAATAATCTGCAAAAATGATGTTTCCAGAAACCCATGCAAAAGCAGCTAAAGTGATTACAATTATTGCTGATGATCCTGCTGCTAAACCGTCGATTCCGTCTGTTAAATTTGCACCATTAGAGATTCCTGTTACGATAAATACCGTAATAAATATGAAAATAATCCATCCATATTTTTCGTAACCATCTCCTAAAAAACGTAACGGCTTTGAATAATCTAACTCGTTATCTTTAAAAAAAGGCACCGTAGTTTTTGTTGATTTATGTGCTTCTCCAAAAACTTTTCGTCGTCCATTTTCTTGCATTACTTGTTGATCTAAAGGCAATTGTTCTTTAATTGTTACGCCATCATTAAAATAAAGCATAGAACCCACAATGATACCTAAACCAACTTGTCCTAGAATTTTGAACCTTCCTTTTAAGCCTTCTTTATCTTTTTTGAATACTTTTATATAATCATCTAAAAAACCAATCAATCCCATCCAAACTGTGGTGATGATTAGAATAACGATGTAAATATTATCTAACTTTGTTAGTAAAAGCACCGGAATTAATGTTGCAAAAATGATGATAACTCCACCCATTGTTGGTGTTCCTGATTTTTGTTTTTGCCCCTCTAAACCTAAATCTCGAACAGTTTCGCCAACTTGTTGTTTTCTTAAATAATTGATAATTCTTTTACCGTAAATTGCAGAAATCAACAAAGACAAAATAAATGCTGCTGCTGCTCTAAATGTGATAAATTGAAACACACTTGCACCAGGAACACTAAATTGGCTTTCTAAATATTCAAATAAATAATACAGCATTTCTAGTTATTTTTTAGTTGATTGAAACAATTGGTTACTTCTTCTAAATCATCAAAATGAGTACGAACTCCATTAATTTCTTGATAATTTTCGTGTCCTTTTCCAGCAATTAAAATAATATCGCCAGCTTCAGCCATTTTGCAAGCTGTTTTTATGGCTTGTCTTCTGTCTAAAACTGTTAATGTTTTTCTATAATTTTCGGGAGATACTCCAACTTCCATTTCATCTAAAATGGTTTGCGCATTTTCTGTTCTTGGATTATCTGAAGTAAAAATGGCTTGGTTACTTAATTGCGATGCAATATGCGCCATTTTTGGTCTTTTTGTTTTATCTCTGTCACCTCCGCAACCCACAACTGTAATTACTTTTTCGTTATTTGTTCTTATATCATTAATCGTTTCTAGCACATTTTTTAATGCATCTGGAGTATGTGCGTAATCTACAATTGCCGTAATACCATCCTCAGAAACCGTATATTGAAAACGTCCGCTCACACTTTCTAGCTGACTTATTATAGTTAAAATTTCTAATTTTTCTAAACCTAACAATTCAGCTGTAGCCATAATTGCAGTAAGATTATAGATATTAAAAACACCAATTAATTTGGTCCAAACTTCAGTTCCATCAACATTAATTAACGTTCCAGAAAGTTGTTTTTCTAAAACTCTTGTCTTGTAATCTGCTAGGGTTTTTAAGGCATAAGAATATTTTTTAGCCTTTGTGTTTTGCAACATATAGTTGCCATTTTTATCATCTATATTCGTTAATGCAAAAGCCGATTTTGGTAAACTATCAAAAAATTCTTTTTTAACGTTTCTGTACTCGGCAAACGTTTTATGATAGTCTAAATGATCATGAGAAAGGTTAGTGAAAATTCCGCCTGCAAACGTTAAACCTTCTGTTCTTTTTTGATGAATTCCATGCGAACTCACCTCCATAAAACAATATTCAACACCATCTTCTAACATCAAATCTAAATACCTATTAATGGTTATTGAATCTGGAGTAGTATGTGTGGCTTTATATTCGGTTTCATCTACTAAAATTTTTACTGTAGATAACAAACCAACTTTATAACCTGCCTTATGAAATAATTGATATAATAATGAGGCTATCGTTGTTTTTCCGTTTGTACCTGTTACCCCAACTACTGGAAATTTAGCAGAAGGATTATTATAAAAATTAGAAGCCATAATTGCTAAAGCAGTATTCGCATTATCAACTTTTATATAGGTAATTCCTTCTTTTTTATCCTTAGGAAAATCTTCACAAACTATTGCAATTGCGCCTAATGAAATTGCTTTATCAATGTATAAATGACCATCAACTTGCACTCCTTTTTGAGCCACAAATACATCACTTATTTTGACTTTTCTAGAATCGAAAACAAGCTCGTTAACATCAATATTTGTGATACCAAATACTTGAGTAATGCTAACCTTATATAATATGTCTTGTAAATTTTTCAGTTTATGATAATTTTAAAACAATTGTACTTCCTTTTACTAATTTCTCTCCTTTTTTTATGGATTGATTTTTTACTTTACCTACACCAGAAAACTGCACTTTTAATCCAATATTTTCTAACATAGAAACAGCATCCATACCATTCATTCCTTTTACGTTTGGTACTTGCGTATATTCTTTATTGATGATTTTATTATACTTTTTATATTGATTTTCAATCGCTGCAAACGCTACTTTATCTTCTACAGATTGATTATCGATAGGCGTGGTTGTATAAATTTTTTGCGCAATTTCTTTAAAAACAGGAGCGGCTACAGTTGCCCCATAATATCCTTTCTTTTTATCGGGATCGTGTACTACGACAATGCAAGAATATTTAGGGTTTTCTGCAGGAAAAAAACCAGCAAAAGAAGCTACATATCTTTCTGTAGAATAATAACCACCTTCCCATTCTCCATCTTTATTTTTTATTCTTGGAATATATTTTTTGGCAGTTCCTGTTTTACCTGCCATAGAAAAGTTCGGTGAATAAATATTATCGGCTGTTCCTTTTATCACCACTTTTTCCATCACTTTACGAATCTTTTTTAATGTTTCTTGTGATGCAATTCGCGGATTTACAATTTCGGTTTTAAAGGTTTTTTCTACTTTATTTTCTCTTCTTAATTCTTTAACAAAATGAGGTTTTACCATAACTCCGTTATTCGCAACAGCATTGTAAAACATTAAGGTTTGCATTGGTGTAATTGAAATTCCATAACCCCAAGACATCCATTCTAGAGAAATTTTACTCCAACTTTTATCAGATGGTTTTGGCACATAAGGTTTTCCTTCTCCTTTAATTTGAAAACCAATTGGTTTTGTAAATCCGTACTCTTCTAATTTAGAAATGAATTTTTGGGGTTGATGATCATAATGTTTTTTTATCAACTTAACAATACCCACGTTTGATGATACTTCAAAAACGCGTGCAGCAGAAATTTTACCATATCCTCCTTTTTTAGAATCTTCTACCTTTCTATTGTTAATGTAAATTCGGCCTTTTTCTGTGTCAACTACTGTAGATGTATCAATAACTTTATCATCTAAAGCTGCCATTAAACTGGCTAATTTAAATGTAGAACCAGGCTCGTGACTTTCCCAAACTGCATAATTTCTCTTTTCGTAATATTTATTTTTCGATGTTCTACCTAAATTAGAAATGGCTTTAATTTCTCCTGTTGCAGTTTCCATTACGACCGCACAACCATGATCTGCCTCAAAATATTCTAACTGACGTAACAACGCGTGATGTGTAATATCTTGAATGTTAACATCTATTGTTGTAATAATATCATGACCATCAATAGGCTCTTTTTCGTTAACATCAGAAATTGGTTTCCATTGATTTTTTGCAATTTTCTGTTTCCATCTTAAACCGTTTTCCCCTTGCATAAAATCTGCAAAAGCACCTTCTATACCAGCTTCTCCTCTAAAATCGTCATAACCAATGGTGCGTTCTGCAATTTTACCTATGGGATGTTCGCGCACTGTTTTATGCTCTGCTATAAACCCACCTTTATACACTCCCAAATTAAAAATTGGGAATTTTTTCATCTTTAAGTAATCATTATACCCAATGTTTCTAGCAATTAACAAATACCTGTTTTTGCGTCTTTTTGCGGTTCTTAATTTATTTTGATAATAGCTTTGAGAATTACCCAACATATTTGACAATTCTTTAGATAACGCCGCTATATTTTTCTCGAAAACTTTATTTTGAACAGCTGCCATAACATCCATTCTTATGGTGTATTTAGACATTGATGTAGCTAACAAATTACCATCTGCAGCATATACATTACCTTTGTTTGCCGTTATTGTAAACTGTTTTACAGTAAGCTCTGTTGATAATTTTTTATACTTTTCTCCCTGAAAGTATTGTATGTTAACCACTCGAAAAATAATTGCAAACAAAATAAGCGTCATAAAAGAAGCTACTATGTAGAATTTAGTAAGTATGCTTTTTTTGTGGGTTGCCAATGTATTAATCTTTAATGGTTACTTTTATTTTTTTTGGGGGCGTTTCTGAGGGTTTTAAACCTCTCGATTTTGCTTTTTCTCTAATGTTAGATTCCATTTTTAAACGCATTAAAATGGTTCCTGTATCTACATATTCTGCTCTTAATTCTCGTTTGGTTTTATTTAATTCTGATATCTCAAAAACTTTTTTCTCTGCACTATGCGCACTATAAATCATGATCAACATTAACAAAACCACAAAAATTATAATACGCCAATTTTTAAAAGCAGATTCGTCTGTCAAGAAACTTCCTCTTAGAAAATCGTAAATTCCTCTTTTAACTTTTGTCATACTATTAATTCCGTTTTTAAAATTTTGAAATCAAAATTCTAACCTTTTAATGTTGCAATTCTCAATTTTGCACTTCTTGCTCTATTGTTTATTTTAATTTCTTGAGGTGTCGGAATTATTAATTTCCCCACTTTTCTTAAAGGTTCATTCGAATTTCCAAACACGTCTTTCTTAGGTTCGCCCTCAAACAAGCCTGTTCTGATAAAACGTTTTACCAATCGATCTTCTAAAGAGTGATAAGAAATAACACTCAACCTGCCATTATCATTTAATAAACTTGGAATTTGTTCTAAAAACTCTTTTAAAACTTCTAGCTCCTCATTTACCTCGATACGAATTGCCTGAAAAATTTGAGCTAAAATTTTATGCTCTTTTGCGTTGGGCAAATATGCTTTTAACACCTCTTTTAATTGAAAGCTAGTTTCAATTTTTTTACTTGCTCTTTCGTGCACAATTGTTTTTGCTAATTTTCTTGAGTTTCTTAACTCGCCATACAAGAACAATAGTTCTGCTAATTTTTCTTCTGAATAATTATTGATAACATCTTGTGCAGATTTTTTAGATTTTTGATTCATTCGCATATCTAAATCTCCCTCAAAACGAGTTGAAAAACCTCTTTCAGCAACATCAAATTGATGAGATGAAACCCCTAAATCAGCTAAAACTCCATCTACTTTTTTTATCCTATGAAACCTTAAAAATCTTGAGATGTATCTAAAATTTTCAGGAATTAGAACAAAGCGCTCATCATCAATTTCATTTTCTAAAGCATCTGGATCTTGATCAAAAGCAAATAGCTTTCCTTTTTCTCCTAGTCTACTTAAAATTTCTTTAGAATGACCTCCACCACCGAAAGTAACATCAACATAAACGCCATCTTCTTTAATAGCCAATGCATCTATGCTCTCTTTTAGTAAAACTGGGTTATGATAATTACTCATCTTCGTTTGTATTTGCATCGCCCATAACATCTTCAGCTAATTTTGCGAAATTCTCTGCTCCTTTTGCGATGGTTTCTTGATATCGATCCTTATCCCAAATTTCAATAATACCTGCAGCTGCAGACATTACAATTTCCTTTTTTATTCCAGCAAAATCACATAAATTTTTTGGAATCAAAAATCGCCCAGTTGCATCTAATTCAGTTAACTTTACTCCTGCCGAAAATATCCTTATGAAATCGTTTGTTTTTTTGTTAAACCTATTCTTTTTACTAATATCTAACATTGTTTTATCCCATTCTTCCATAGGATACAATTCTAAACAAGGCTCAAATATAGACTGCTTTAACACAAAACCATTTTGTAAAACTGAGGCAAGCTGCTTCTTGAAAGTAGATGGAAACATCACTCTTCCTTTGGCATCTGCCTTACAATTATATTCGCCAATCAGGTTTATCACTTAAAATCTTAATTTATAGCTCAAAAATATACAAAAATTACCACTTCTTACCACTTTTTACCACTTTGTTAATAAAAACAGAGCAGACCCTTTGTTTGTCACAAAAAAGAGTTGTTAATAAGTATAATTGGCTGAAAATGAAATACGTTTGTATGTTATAAAAAAGAACTACATTTGCGTTTAGTGAAATCAAACAAAAATCAATGACTGACAAGTTAAAAACTGAAGGTAAGTTTACGTATGCAGAAGCTGGAGAAGGACCTACAATCATTGTTTTACATGGGTTAATGGGTGCTTTAAGTAATTTTAGCCCTACTTTTGACTACTTCTCAAAAAACGGATATACCGTATTAATTCCTGAATTACCATTATACTCTCTTCCTTTAATAAAAACCAATGTTAAGCATTTGGCAAGTTTCTTAAAAGATTTTTTAGCTTACAAAAATCTTGATAACGCGATACTTTTAGGCAATTCTTTAGGAGGTCATATAGCACTATACTTTACCAAACATTATCCTGAAAAAGTAAGCGGACTTGTTCTTACAGGAAGCTCTGGTCTGTATGAAAAAGCTATGGGAGATAGTTTTCCTAAAAGAGGCAATTACGAATACATAGCTGAAAAAGCGAAAGCTGTTTTTTACGACCCAGCAATTGCTACTAAAGAATTAGTAGATGACGTTTATGCTACCGTAAATGATAGAATGAAAGCTTTAAAAACGCTATCTATTGCTAAAAGTGCAATTAGACATAATATGGCGAACGATTTACCGGAAATGAAACAGCCTGTTTGTTTGATTTGGGGAAAACAAGACGGAGTTACACCTCCTGAAGTTGCACATGATTTTCATAAATTGTTGCCAAATTCAGATTTATTTTGGATTGATAAATGTGGACATGCAGCAATGATGGAAAGACCTGAAGAGTTTAATCAAATTCTTGGTGATTGGCTAAAATCAACAAAAATCTAAAATTTTAACGTTGTGAAAATTAAATCTGCTGAATTTGTAATGAGTAACAGCAATGTTATTAATGCACCTAAAGATAGAATTCCTGAATATGCTTTTATAGGACGTTCTAATGTTGGGAAATCTTCATTAATTAATATGTTGATGGAGCGCAAAGATTTGGCGAAAATTTCTGGAAAACCAGGAAAAACACAACTTATAAATCACTTTAAAATAAATGAGGAGTGGTTTCTAGTCGATTTACCTGGTTATGGTTACGCCCAAGTATCTAAAAAGAAAAGAGTTATCTTTCAATACTTTATAGAAAATTACTTTAAAGAAAGAGAACAATTGGTGTGTACTTTTGTTTTGATTGATTCTAGACACGACCCTCAAAAAATTGATTTAGATTTTATGCAATTTTTAGGTGAAAATCAAATTCCTTTTTGCATCGTTTTTACAAAAGCAGATAAGCTTGGAAGCTCTAAATTAAACAAACAAATTACTTCTTACAAGAAGAAATTACTGCAACATTGGGAGTCTTTGCCTATGAATTTTCTTACCTCTTCAACTACAAGCTTAGGTAGAAAAGAGTTTTTAGATTTTATTGATGGTGTTAATGAAGATGTTGCTAAAGATTTTAAATAAAACACCTCTTTAATAGCGCTCAAGAAGACATTAAACATGCATTCTACCAAAGAAAACTTACAGGTACTTTTTGAAGATAATCATATTATCATCATCAATAAACGTTCTGGAGATATTACTCAAGGTGATAAAACTGGTGATACTCCTTTAAGTGATGTTGTAAAAGAGTATATCAAAGAAAAATACAACAAACCTGGAGCCGTTTTTTTAGGGGTAGTTCATCGATTAGACAGACCTACTTCTGGGGTTATTATTTTTGCAAAAACATCAAAAGCTTTAGAACGTTTAAATAAGATGTTGCGCGATAAAACCATTAACAAAACCTATTGGGCCGTTGTTAAAAATTATCCGAAGAAAGAAAAAGACACTTTAATTAACTTCTTGAAAAAGAACCCAAAAAATAATAAATCTTCTGTGTTTAGTAGAGAAATTACCGATTCTAAAAAAGCAGTTTTACATTATCAAGTAATTAAAAAGTTAGACAATTATACTTTATTAGAAGTCGATTTAGAAACTGGTAGACATCATCAAATTAGAGCACAATTAGCCGCAATAGGTTTTCCTATAAAAGGAGATTTAAAATATGGCTTCTCTAGAAGCAATAAAGATGGAAGCATTCATTTACATGCTAGAAAAATTGAGTTTATTCATCCGGTATCTAAAGAAAAAATTTTAGTTACAGCTCCCACACCTAATGAAGTAATTTGGCGCGCTTGTAACTAATTGCTATCTTTAGAAAAATAATTTTCTGAATGAAAGCTTTAAAATATTTTTCCATTCTTATTTTACCTTTTGTCGTGTATATCTCTCTTACAAACAGAGGATGGTTAACACATTTGCCAGCTTTTGTTTTCTTTGGCTTTGTGCCCTTTTTAGAATTTTTTATAAAACCTAATACAAAAAACTTCAGCAAAGATGAAGAAAAAGAGGAGAAAGAAAATAAACTGTACACCTACCTACTTTATTTAACGCTACCCATTCAGCTAATATTTTTAATCTTCTTTTTATATGCCATTCAAGAACCAAATTTAACCAAATCAGAACTCTTTGGTCGTATTTTTGGAATGGGTATTATGTGTGGTGTTATTGGCATAAATGTTGGGCACGAATTAGGACACAGAAACAACAGGTTTGATGAATTTATTGGAGAAATATTACTATTAACCTCATTAAACACCCATTTTTTGCCCTATCATAATGGAGGGCATCATTATAATGTAGCCACTTCAAAAGACGCCGCAACTGCACGAAAAAACGAGTGGATTTTTACATTTTGGATTCGTTCTCATTTCTCTAGTTATATTGAGGCTTGGAAATTAGAAAACAAGAGAATGAAAAGTGAAAACAGAAGTTGGCTTCATCATCAAAATAGAATGTTAATTTACACGATTTGTAATATCATTCTAATAAGCCTTATTTATTTTTTCTTCGGACAATTTGTATTGTTTTCTTTTATTGGAGCAGCGATTTCTGGAATCATTTTACTTGAAACTGTAAATTATATTGAGCATTATGGTTTGTTACGAAAACAAAATGACAATGGACGTTATGAACGTGTAAAAAGAAATCATTCTTGGAATTCAAATCACCAAGTCGGCCAAGTATTATTGTTTAATTTGTCGCGTCATTCAGATCATCATTATAATGGATCAAAACATTATCAATTATTAAAAACAGTACCAGAAAGTCCGCAAATGGCAACAGGCTATCCAGGTATGATGTTACTTGCACTCTTGCCTCCTCTTTGGTTTTTGGTGATGAATAGAAAACTAAAACAAATCTCATAAAATTATTATGTTACAAGAAAAAACAGTTTCTGAAGCTATTGCCTATAGACGTTCAGTAAGAGTTTACGATGCAGAAAAACCAATAGACAAAAACATTGTAAAACAATGTATTAAACAGGCTGCTTTAGCACCTAACAGCAGCAACATGCAGTTGTGGGAATTTTACCATATTACATCAAAAGACAGTATTGCTAAAATTGCGCCTTTTTGTTTCAACCAAAATGCAGCAAGAACGGCAGAACAATTGGTTGTTTTTGTAACGCGTAAAGATTTATGGAAACAAAGAGCAAAAGCCAATTTAGCGTTTATGGATAAAAACTTCGGGGCTAACAATGCAAAAGCAGAACAATCAAAAAGAGAAAAAGTAGCCCGAAATTATTATGGAAAAATTATTCCTTTTGCCTATGCAGATTTTTTAGGAATATTAGGTTTTTTTAAATATATAATGATTCTTATTATTGGGCTTTTTAAACCTATTTATAGAGAAGTAAGACAAAGTGATATGCGCATTGTAGCTCATAAAACTTGTGGTTTGGCTGCACAAAACTTTATGACTTCTATGGCTGCTGTAGGTTACGATACTTGCCCAATGGAAGGTTCTGACACTTGGCGCGTAAAACGATCATTAGGCTTGCCTTCTGGAGCAGAAATTAATATGATAGTTTCTTGCGGAATCAGAAAACCAGAAGGTGTATATGGTGAACGTTTTCGAATTCCTTTTGATGAAGTTTATAAAGAGGTTTAAAAAACCTTATGAATAGTTTGAATGCTTATCTTAAACAGCTATATTTAATGTTATCTATGGATAAGGTAAAATTTTATAAATCAGTTCTTTTACTGATCATGCTCCTCTTATCAACACAACTAATTTTCTCGCAAAATTATACAGTTGATGTGCAAAAAGTCTTTGGTCTTTCCGAAAATATAATCACTGATATTGAACAAGATATTAAAGGTTTTATATGGATATCTGGAAGAAAAACATCACGAAATATAACAACAAAGATTTTGTCAACTACTCAAAAGAAAACCTTCTTTTAAAACCACAACATATAGCAATTTCTGTAACATCAGATGCTCGAGGAGATATTTGGTTTTCTCCCTCTACTGATTTTAGAATTCAGATATTAAATACAAAAAACAATAAAACGTACACTTTAAAAGAAAAATTTCCAAATTTACCTTTTCCAGAGTCAGACATTGTTACAAAACCTTATCGAGATCATTTGTATAATGTTTATATTTCAGTAAAAAATAAAGGACTTTATAAGTATGATGGAAAAGAACTAAGCCTATTTAGGAAAATTACAGAAAAAAATGATAAACCGATTTCATTTTTAAGCACAAAAAAAGACAATTGGTATGCCTATAACCAAACAATTATAAAACAAAATAAAGATAATTTATTTGAGGATATCATTAAAACAGGTATAGAAATTACTGAGTTAAACATTTTTAATAATCAACCCGTTCTCGTAAAACATGCCTATCTTAACTCTCATGACAAATTTACTGCCAAATATATAGGAGGAGATAATTCATTGAGTGTTTTTCCTGATTTAGAATTGCATAGTGATAATTTTTATGATCTAACATTTTTCCAAAAAACCAGCGATGATAACTATTGGGTTAATGAAAAAGAATACCTAAAACTAGTTAATAAAGATAAAAATGTTATTTACACCATCCGTAAAGCTCTTTACCCTTTCGGAAAAAGATATAAAAGCTTTTTTGTAGATAACAATGATCTTCTTTGGATTCTTACAGAAACTAGCCTATTTAAAGTAGCGATTCAAAAGAACAAATTTAAAAAATACTTAGATGGCTTTAGCTTAAAATCTATGTTTAAAAGAGATTCTACTTTATACATCACTACCTTCTACAATGGAGTTAAAAAATTATCTTCAACCCAAAAAATAGAACCTTTTAAAAATTTACCTGAAGATAATAGTTTTATTGGAACTTTTCAGGAAAAAGACACGTTATGGATTACAAGATATTCGCAAGTTTTAAAATATAATTTTAGAACAAAGCAAATTATAGAATATCATAAAACCATTGAACCCGCTTCAAAAAGTAGAGATTTAGCATCTATTATTCGTCATCCAAAGACAAAGTCTATATTTATTGGTAATTCCTTTTATTTTACCAAACTAAACGAACAAGACAAAACGGTAGCTATTGCCCATCATTTAGACAAACATATAGCTGAAGAAGAACGATCTGAAATTAATGTAAGGTGTTTAAAAGTGTATGGTGACAGTATTTGGATTGGTACTGCTAAAGGTCTGTTTTTAATGGACCATCAAGAGAAAATAACAAGAGTATATACCCCAATGGCTTTCCGAAAGACTTAATTATTCAACATATTTATATTGAAAATGACACAACCTTTTGGCTAGGAACACAAGGACAAGGCTTAGTAAAATGGAATAGGTTAAAAAATACATTTACCAACTACACCACCAAAGATGGACTTTCTAACAACAATGTTTATGGGGTTTTTAAAGACAAGTATGGCTTTTTATGGCTACCTACTGACCATGGTCTTAATAGGTTTGCCCCAAAAACATTAAAAAATAACGTCTTTTTACCCGATAAGATTAGTCACCAAGAATTTAATCATTTATCACATTTTATTGATAAAAAAGGCATTATGTATTTAGGTGGCTTAAATGGATTGAATGTATTTCACCCCAAAGATTTCTTATCGACAGAAGCCAAACAATTTAACTTGTTACTGAACAACGTAAAAACTACGTTAGAGGATAACACTATTACTGAAGACAACACAATCAGTAATAATGACATCATAGAACTGAATTCGACTATAAAAAACAAAGAACTAGAATTTATATTATTAGACTTTAAGAACAATTTACCACTTCAATATCAATACAAAATAACCCCTTTTCATGAAAATTACATAGTAGCCAGTAAGAATAGGATTACTTTACCTAAAAAACTTGAAAAAGGAAAATATGAGTTATTTGTAAAGGCACAAAGCTCAAATGGAAGTTGGTCTCAACTAAAGACACCTATTAAAATTAACAGTTCCGGCTCTGATAATTATCTATTTAAACTAGGCATATTATTTTGTATTGTATTGCTTGGAAGTGGTTCTGTATTCCTGATTCAGAAGAAACGCAAAACTAATAAAGCAGCATTTACAATAGAACCTGAACCAACTGCAGAACCCAAACCAACTGAACCCGAACCAACTGAATCTGCAAAAACAGCCACTTTAGCTGACACCAAAGAAAATGAATGGCTATCTCATTTGAATACAACAATTATAGATCACCTTGGTTCCAATAATTTTAGTGTGGAGTTTTTATCAGAAAAAATGGAAATGAGTGAACGTCAATTGCAAAGAAAAGTTAAAAAAATTACCAATACAACTCCGAATAGATACATTACTGATGTTCGATTAAAAGAAGCTTTTAGATTACTTGAAACAAAACAAGTACCAAGTGTTAAAGAAGTATCTAAAAAAGTAGGCTATACAACCTCTGAATATTTCTCTAAATTATTCAAAAATAAATATGGAAAAAACCCTTCAGATTACTTATAAATAAAAAAATGTCGTTATTTTATGGGTTTCACGATTTTCTTTTATGGGTTGAAACCAAACATTCATAGTAAAATGTCGTTTTTGTTAGGGTATATTTATTGTATATTTACTATGCAATAAATAAAAAATGGTTTACATCTTTAATTTATTGCTATACAAGGTCAATTTTACTCAGGTCGTTGGGGGACGTCTTAAAGTATTGTTAAGAACTACATAGTTTAAAAACAGAATTTTTATTGGCCTTGTTTATTTTTTCTACTTTAAAAAGAAACATCCTTTTAAAACTATTCTTCCTCACTTTTTTTAATCAAGATTAATGTTCTACCACTTTTTTTAAGTTCATCTATATTCAAATTCATTTTTACAAACTTACCATCTACATATTTTTGAGCTTGATCTTTATAATGTTCACTAAAAACATTTCCTGATTGACCTGTTGGTATAATAGACAAACCGTTTTCTACATTAGAAAAATCGATAATTCTTCTTGTAGACGGACCAGCTGTAATTTTATACATTCCTGTGCTGTCTAATTTAAAAATCTGATTGTTTATCACTTCATTGCCGCCAATCGTTTCGAAAGGCCCCACATTAAAAAATTTACGCAACAAACCACCTGCTTTTCCAATTGCGTGTTCGTATTCTACAGAAATGACTCTGTTCCATAACCAACTTTCAATATTTTCTCCTAATTGCTTTTGCAAAAAAGCAATTGCATTTTTATATGATTTTGTAATGATTTCTGTTTTAGTTTCAGTGGTATCTTTTGTAGCAATATTATCCCACCAAACCGAATTTTCTCGATTAATCTGGGTTCTTAATACCTGATCTTGCAATTGTGAGTTGATAAACAACTCAAAACCATCACCCAATTCATCTTGATACGTATTTCTCAAAAATTCATATAAAAAACGATTGTAAATTGTTGGTGCTATTGATGATTTTAAATAGGCTCCTTGCCACTTTTCTAAAATAGTATACGCTTGTTTTTCAGAAGCTGTTAAATCACTTTTAACAATATTTCTTAGTAAATCATTAGCAATAATATGATCTGCAGCTGATGTTACATCATACAGCATTTCAGCAACATCTTTTTTTGTAAAATCATTTTTTGCTTCTAATAAAGTAACAATTCTTTTTGATCGATTTTCGGGCTGATAATAGCCTGGATATAATTTTCCTCTTACAGAATCTGGGTAATGATTAGCAGAATATACATAATTCCATTTAGGATTTACAGACTTAGGGTTTTCGCTAAAGTCTAAAATTTCGATAATTTCGTCTTCTCCTGAAGCACCATTTAAATAGGTTTTAGAAGACAAACTATCTCTTAACTGGTATAATTTAGCAGAGGCAAACCACGCAATATTATCATCTGCATCACCATACATTACATTTAAACCTGGCGCGTGAATTTTAGAAACCGCTTGTTTAAAATCGTTTATTGATTTTGAGTGCGAAATTCCGTAAGAAACTTCTAACATTTCATTTTCTAATTGTGTGTACAACCAATACATTGCTATGGGTCTATCATCAATTACATGCGTAATTAAACCGTTCATAATTGGGCCGTGTTTACTTACTTTTACCTGAAAAGTGGTGTCTTTATCATCTTTTATTTTGATGATTTTTGTACGTGTTTCATAAGCTTTATAGCCATTGACCGTTTTATATTCTGATGCATTATTAGGGTTATTTTCTTCGATGTAAAAATTTAAATCATCATTTGCAAACATTGTTAATCCGTAGGCATACTTTTTATTGTGCCCCAATAAAGGAAAAGGCATTAAGGCAATATTAAACCCATACATTTCGAAATTTGGTGTTTTTATATGACTTTGATACCAAACCGAAGGTTGCGAAAAACCAATATGAGGATCGTTTGCAAAAATTACTTTTCTGTTTTTAGTTTTATCTGCGCCAATTACCCAAGAATTACTGCCAATTAAAGGAGAAACTGGCATATTATCTATAATAGTACTGACGCTTTTAGAGAAGTTCGCGTTAATTTCAGAAACACTATCCATTTTATTAATGGTCAAGTTTTCCGAAAAACTACCTAAAAGCTCGTTCAAATAAGGCTCGCCTAATTTTTCTTTAATTTCGGTTAATAATGGATCTGTTTTATGGGCAACTGCAAAGCTAAAAGACATGTAACCAAATACATTATAAATATCTTTTAAGGTATATTTTTCTTTATCTATGCCTACTAAAGAAAACTCTAAAGGCGTTTTACCATCTACTATATATTGATTGACTCCATTTAAATATGCCTGCGTTAATTGATAAAACTCAGAAGAAGTATCTAAATTTTGTATCGTTTTTTCAGCAGCTTCTTCGATACCTAATCCCGCAAAAAAAACATCTGTTTTTAGCAAATCTTTACCGAATATCTCCGACAATCTTCCTGATGCAATTCTTCTAATAAGTTCCATTTGCCATAAACGATCTTGGGCATGCAAATAGCCCAAAGCCACATAAGCATCTTTTTGATTTTGCGCATTAATATGTGGCACTCCGTTTTCATCAAAATAAACAGTTACCTCATCAGACAAATTATCAATTTCTAATTCTCCAGAATACGTTGGTGCATTAAATTTTGAGTAAGCAAAATATCCTATTATTAGTAAAACGAATAGTAAAACAAGAATTTTTAAGGCTTTTTTAATAAATTTCATTTGAAAATATTTGAACTTACCAAAGATAATAGATTTAAATCGTATTTTTGAACTAACAATACTTCCTGCACATATGAAAAAAATTCAAATGGTTGATTTACAAAATCAATACCAACATATTAAAGAAACTGTAGACGCTTCTATTCAAGAAGTTTTAGACTCATCTGCCTATATAAATGGTCCTTTAGTAAACGAATTTCAAAAAGATTTAGAAGCGTACTTAGATGTAAAACATGTAATTCCTTGTGCAAACGGAACAGACGCTTTGCAAATTGCAATGATGGGTTTAGGTTTAGAACAAGGTGATGAAGTGATTACTGCCGATTTTACATTCGCAGCAACTGTAGAAGTTATTGCACTCTTAAAATTAACTCCTGTTTTAGTTGATGTTGAAGCAGATACGTTTAACATAGATATTGTAGCACTTAAAAAAGCAATTACACCAAAAACAAAGGCTATTGTACCTGTTCATTTATTCGGACAAGTAGCCAATATGGATGCTGTTATGGAAATTGCTAAAGCACATAATTTATTTGTAATTGAAGATAACGCACAAGCTATTGGCGCAAATTACACCTTTAAAGACGGAACTCAGAAAAAAGCAGGTACCATTGGCAATATTGGAACAACTTCTTTTTTTCCGTCTAAAAATTTAGGCTGTTATGGTGATGGAGGCGCAATTTTTACCAATGATGATGCATTAGCTCATACTATTCGCGGCATTGTGAATCACGGAATGTATGAACGTTATTATCACGATGTTGTTGGTGTAAACTCGAGATTAGACGCTATACAAGCTGGAGTTTTAAAGGCAAAATTACCACATTTAGATGCATATTGTAATGCACGTAGAAATGCAGCTCGTTTTTATAATAACGCATTTGCCAATCATCCAAATATCATTACACCGATTTCAAAATCGAACAAGACAAAAACGTGCAGTGCTATCTGTGACACTTGCGACTGTCATGTATATCATCAATATACGTTACAAATTACAAATGGACAAAGAGATGAATTGCACAAACATTTGTTAGCAAACGGTATTCCTAATGCCATTTATTATCCTGTTGCTTTGCACGCACAGAAAGCTTACCAAGATAAAAGGTATAATGAAGCAGATTTCCCTATAACCAATCAATTGATAAAAACTGTAATTTCTTTACCTATGCACACAGAGCTAGATGACGAGCAATTGCATTTTATTACCCATACAATCATCAACTTTTTAAAATAAATAACCCTAAAAAACAAAACACATGAAAAAAATTTTAGTAACAGGAGGATTAGGATTCATAGGATCACATACGGTAGTAGAACTTCAAAACGAAGGCTTTGAAGTAGTTATTATTGATGATTTATCGAACACAACCCTTTCTGTTTTAGATAGTATAACAGAAATAACAGGTATTAAACCCGATTTTCATGAAATGGATTTGCGTGTTAAAAATGATGTAAAACACTTTTTTGACACTAATGAAGTAGATGGAATTATTCACTTTGCTGCTTATAAAGCTGTTGGAGAAAGTATGGGAAAACCATTAGAGTATTATGAAAATAATTTAGGTAGTTTAGTTTATCTTTTGCAAGAAATGAGAGATCGCAATTTAGATAACTTTATTTTTTCATCATCTTGTACAGTTTACGGGCAAGCTGACGAATTGCCAATTACTGAAAATGCTCCTGTAAAAATAGCTGAATCTGTATATGGTAACACCAAGCAAATTGGTGAAGAAATTATAAGAGATACCTGTAAAGCACATAATATTAATGCAATTGCTTTGCGTTATTTTAATCCTATTGGCGCGCACCCAACTGTAAAAATTGGTGAATTGCCTTTGGGTGTTCCACAAAATTTAATTCCGTTTATTACACAAACAGCTGCAGGTATTAGAAAAGAATTGTCTGTTTTTGGTGATGATTATCCGACCATAGACGGAACTGCAGTTCGTGATTATATTCACGTGGTAGATTTAGCAAAAGCACACATTGCAGCGTTAAAAAGATTAATCAACAAAAACAATAAAAAAGCATTTGAATATTTTAATATAGGTACTGGAACAGGAAGCTCTGTTTTAGAAGTAATTAATACGTTCGAAAAAGTAAACAATTTAAAATTAAATTATAAAATTGTAGATAGACGTGAAGGAGATGTTGTTGCTGCTTATGCTGATACTACTATTGCCAATAAAGAACTAAATTGGAAAACTGAAAAAGATCTTGCTGAAGCGTTAGAATCGGCTTGGAAATGGCAACAAAAACAGTCTTAATTTTTTTATGACAACTAAAAAAACCTCAAAAGTAAAATTACTTTTGAGGTTTTTTTTTATAATTTAATACAATTACTAGCCTTTTACAGGCACAGAAACTAACGTTTTAGCCCAAGCCATATACATCGTTGCATCTTCATTTTCACCTTCAAAAACTATTGAAAAAGCCTCTATAGGCTCTTCTAGTTTAGTGGTTTTAGCAGAAACTCTTACTACATCTGCTGCTTCATCATAAAAATAAGATCCCCAAACATTTTTTTGATTGCTTAAAATCACAGTCCAATCGCCATTTGTAGGAATGGTAAATAAAGTATACGTACCCGGTTGTACTTTTTTATCCCCAAAAGTAACTTCTTTATAAAAAGTTATTTCTGCGGCTTCATTCGCTCCAGTTCTCCACACTTTATCGTTAGGCGCTAATTTGTCTAATTTTCTACCTTTTAATTGCGGTCTACTATAAATTATTTTTACCAATTTATCAGCATTTCTCCAATTTGTGGGATAAGCTGCTGCATCCATAGGACTTACATCTATTTTAGAAAATTTTTGCGCAACAGTTTCAGTTGATGAAATCAAAGCAATCGTAAAAATTGCAATTGATAGAATAGCTTTCTTCATATTTTAAATATTTTATTTGTTTTCTTTTTTGTTAGTCATCAAAATTAAAAAACCCAACACTTAAAAATCTTAATGTTCTGTTAAGGTTTTAATGACAGTTACAATCTGTGCTACAATTGCCTTTTTTCTTTGAAGGAAAAACATATTTTTTTACCAAAAAAAACACAGCCAAAGCAACTAAAAGATACACAATAACTTCTTGCATTAGCTTAAAATTTGATAGGTTAATAACGCCGAAACATAAGCCAATATAGCCATACCAAATAACTGAATTAAAGGCCATTTCCAAGATTTTGTTTCACGTTTTACGATAGCAAAAGTTGCCATACACTGCATTGCGAATGCATAAAAAACCATTAAAGACATTCCCACAGGAAAGTTAAAACGATTTTTACCTGTATCTGGATTTATTTCGGAAGCCATTTTTTGTTTGATCGTCGTGGTATCTTCATCATCGGCCTCTACACTATAAATAGTAGCTAAAGTTCCCACAAAAACCTCTCTTGCTGCGAACGAAGTTATTAAGGCAATTCCTATTTTCCAATCGTAACCTAAAGGTTTTATAATGGGTTCTATAGTTTTACCTAAAACACCTATGTAGGAATTTTCTAATTTTACTGAAGCTATTTTTTGCTGTAGTTCGTCATCATTTAAGTTTTTACTGGCAACATTTTCAGAAACATTTTTTGCCGCATTTTTATAATTTTCGCCTCCATTTGAAGCTAAAAACCACAATACAATAGACAAAGCTAAAATAATTTTACCTGCTCCAAAAACAAAGGCTTTTGTTTTTTCTATAACATCAAAAAATACATTTTTTACAGAAGGTAATTTGTAATTCGGCATTTCTACCACAAAGAAAGATTTCGATTTTACTTTTAAAGTTTTATGCAAAATATAAGCAGCTATAATAGCAGATGCAAAACCCAAAACATATAATAATAACAAAACCAAGCCTTGTAAATTTAAAAACCCTAAGATTTTTTTCTGAGGAATAATTAATGCGATTAAAATAGCATACACAGGCAAACGTGCAGAACAGGTGGTAAATGGGGTAACTAGAATCGTAATTAAACGCTCTTTCCAACTAGAAATAGTTCTGGTTGCCATAATTGCAGGAATGGCACAGGCTGTTCCAGAAATTAACGGAATAACACTTTTACCATTCATCCCAAAACGTCTCATAATTTTATCCATTAAAAATACAACACGACTCATATAACCAGTTTCTTCTAATATAGCCACGAATAAAAATAAGATGGCAATTTGAGGTATAAATATGATAACACCACCAATGCCTGGAATAATTCCTTCTGTTAATAAATCGGTTAGCACACCTGCTGGTAAATTACCCTTAGCAAGGTCAGATAGATGTGCAAAAGTGCTATCTATAAAATCCATTGGTACAGATGCCCATTCAAAAATAGATTGAAAAATTACGAGTAAAATCAAACTAAATAAAACGTAGCCAAATATTTTATGTGTAAATATTTTATCTAACTTACTTCGTAAATCCGACGCTTTAGATTTATCAATTATATACGTTTTCTTTAAAATTTTATTAATTTCTTGATAACGATAAATA
>TARA_R110002126_G_scaffold277560_2_pt1 | contig 47620 bp, 43 predicted proteins | sample TARA_R110002126 | Tara Oceans TARA_R110002126 (sample SAMEA4397536) | marine metagenome | biome: Polar Biome; feature: [DCM] deep chlorophyll maximum layer (ENVO:01000326); material: water (ENVO:00002006), including particulate matter (ENVO:01000060) such as... | depth 30 m | reverse complement strand
CAATTCCCCGAGAAAGCATTGCTACTGTTGCGATTAATGTGAGTTCTGAAACCTCTTTTTTATCAGAAACAGATGTACTTATTAACAAAATAAAAGATGAGTTTTCAACACTTGAGACTCATTTAGCGATTGAAATTCAGAAAGTTGCATCACCTAAAAAAGTGATGAACATTCCTGTGCAAGAAGCATTTATAAAATCTATTTATGCAGCTTTAAACGGAGTGTATAGAATGAGCCCTGATGTTGCTGGTTTGGTTGAAACTTCGAATAATATTGCTAGAATTATTGTAAAAGAAGGCGCCATTAAGGTGGGTTGTTTAACACGTTCATCATCTGAAACTAATAAATGGGATTTGGCAAATGCATTACAATCTTGTTTTGAATTGGCTGGTTTTAATGTAGATTTTTCAGGAACTTATCCAGGCTGGCTACCAAATATGAATTCTTCAATTTTAAAAACTGTTGAAAGCACCTATATAAAATTATTTGATGAGCAACCTAATGTTGCTGCTTGTCACGCAGGTCTAGAATGTGGAATTTTAGGTAAAAATTATCCAGAAATGGAAATGATTTCTTTTGGACCAAACATTAAAGGAGCGCATTCTCCAGATGAACGTGCGCAAATTTCATCAACCCAAAAATTTTGGAAATTGTTAAAAGAAGTTTTAAAAAATATTCCAGAAAAAGACAAAAAATAGCCAAGATTTATTTTTTTTTTGAAATTTGTTTAAAAACATTAAAAAAGTGAATGTAGTACAGTCTAGTTCAGTAATTTAATAATTTATCTTTTTGTTAACATCTTTCATTTATTTACTGTAGAAAAAAATGTAATTTTACTCCTTAGTAACATAGAGTTTTTTATGGGAAAAATTATTGCTATTGCAAATCAAAAAGGTGGTGTTGGTAAAACAACAACAAGTGTAAATCTTGCAGCATCTTTAGGGGTTTTAGAGAAAAAAGTATTGTTAATTGATGCAGATCCACAAGCTAACGCTTCGTCAGGATTAGGTATCGATGTAGACGCTGTAGAATTGGGAACTTACCAAGTTTTAGAGCATACCATTTCTGCAAAAGAGGCTATTATAAGTACAACCTCTCCAAATGTAGATATTATTCCTGCTCATATCGATCTAGTAGCCATTGAAATTGAATTGGTAGATAAGGAGAATAGAGAGTATATGCTTAAAAAATCGGTGGCTGAAATTAAAGATGACTACGATTATATTTTAATAGATTGTGCGCCATCATTAGGTTTAATTACCTTAAACTCTTTAGTGGCAGCAGACTCTGTAATTATACCCATTCAATGTGAATATTTTGCGCTAGAAGGTTTAGGAAAGTTATTAAATACGATAAAAAGTATACAAAATATTCATAATGCTGATTTAGACATTGAAGGCTTATTATTAACGATGTTCGATTCTCGTTTACGCCTTTCAAATCAAGTAGTTGACGAAGTGAGAAAACATTTTTCTAGTATGGTTTTCGATACAATTATTAGAAGAAATACACGTTTAGGAGAAGCACCAAGTTATGGCGAAAGTATTATTGCCTATGATGCCACTAGTAAAGGTGCCGTAAATTACTTAAATTTGGCACAGGAGTTATTAAAAAAGAATTCGTAAAATGGCAAAAGCTACCAAAAAACAAGCTTTAGGGAGAGGATTATCTGCTTTATTGCAAGATTCACCTAATATAAATTCTGCATCAGATAAAAATGCAGACAAAGTTGTTGGTAATATTATTGAATTGGAGTTAGATTTAATTGATGTAAATCCATACCAACCAAGAACATATTTTGATGAAGAAGCGTTAAGAGAGTTAGCCAGTTCCATTAGAGAATTAGGTGTAATTCAACCTATTACAGTACGTAAATTAGACGGCAACCAATTTCAATTGGTTTCTGGCGAGCGTCGTTTTAGGGCATCAAAATTAATTGGCAGTAAAACCATACCTGCATATATTCGATTGGCAAACGACCAAGAAATGCTAGAAATGGCATTGGTTGAAAACATTCAGCGTAAAAATTTAGATCCAATAGAAGTGGCACTTTCTTACCAACGTTTAATTGATGAAATTCAATTAACACAAGAAGAATTGAGCACAAGAGTGGGTAAAAAACGATCTACGGTTACCAATTATTTGCGTTTGTTAAAATTAGATCCAATTTTACAAACAGGTATGCGAGATGGTTTTATTTCTATGGGGCATGGACGCGCAATGATTAATGTAGAAAATACGGAAGATCAATTGGCTATTTATGAGAAAGTGTTGCGCGAAAAACTATCGGTTAGACAAACTGAAGATTTGGTTAAAAACCTAAAATCGGGTGCCATTGCAAAACCCAAAAAGAAAACTATTCCTGCTTTTGTTAGAGAAAGTCAAAAAGAAATCGGTGCTTTTTTTGGTCATAAAATAGAGATTACTGTTGCGAATAACGGCAAAGGTAAAATATCGATTCCTTTTCATTCAGAAGAAGATTTTAATCGCATAAAAAACTTATTAAAGTAAGTGTCTTTTAAAAAAAATATAACATTTCTTTTTATCGCGTTTTTTACTGCGACATTTTTTGCACAAAAAGATTCTTCTTATGTAAAAGTTAAAGGTATTAAAATAGATGGAAAGCTAAATATCCCACAGGGTATATACAATCCTTTGGCGCCATCTAAGGCTGCTTTTTATTCTGCTATTTTACCTGGGTTAGGACAGATTTATAATAAAAAATACTGGAAAGCACCAATTGTTTGGGGAGCATTAGCCATACCTACGTATTATTATCAAATAAACAACAGCGATTATAAACGTTACAGAAATGCGTATAGATTAAGAAAAGCAGGTTTAAAAGATGAGTTTACTTTAGACAATGGCACAGAACTTTTATCTACAACTACTTTAGAAACTGCTCAAGAACAATTACAAGAAAACAGAGATTTTTCGCTTTTATCTGGTATAATTTTATACATATTACAAATTGTAGAAGCAAGTGTTAATGCGCATTTATTGCAGTTTAATACAGATGATAATATCTCGTTAAGACCTACATTTATTGCGGATCCTATTCAGTTTGAAGCGCCAACTGTAGGTTTAAAATTTAAATATACTTTTTAAAATGAAGATTGCACTTTTAGGTTATGGAAGAATGGGAAAAGAAATTGAAAAAATTGCAATTTCTAGAGGTCATGAAATAGTAATTCGTAAAGATGTTGATGATGCGGTTGATATTACGTTAGCGGATGTTGCTATCGATTTCAGTGTTCCGAATTCTGCTTTTAACAATATTACAAATTGCATAAACAACAATGTTCCTGTAATTTCTGGCACTACAGGCTGGTTAGACAAATATGATGACGCAGTGGCCTTATGTAAAGAAAAGAAAGGTGGTTTTATTTATGCATCTAATTACAGTGTAGGTGTAAATATCTTTTTTGAACTCAATAATCAATTGGCAAAAATGATGAGTACGCTAGCAGATTACAATGTTTCTATGGAAGAAATTCATCATACTAAAAAATTAGACGCACCAAGTGGTACAGCCATTACTTTGGCTGAAGGAGTTATAGAAAACACGTCTAAAGCTGCGTGGGTTTTAGGTGATAAAAATACAGAAAATGAAATTCCAATTGTGGCAAAAAGAATTCCGGATGTACCAGGAACACATACCGTTTGGTATACTTCTGATGTTGATACCATAGCGATTAAACACACAGCACACAATAGAAAAGGTTTTGCATTAGGAGCTGTAATTGCTGCAGAATGGATTTTAGATAAAACAGGAGTTTTTTCTATGAAAGATGTGTTAAACATCTCATAAAAAGGGTAACAAATTGGTAAATAAGCTACCAATAACTACTATCTTCTCGAGTGCAGTCGAGAGGTTTTTTTAAACTATTAATGAGTTCTCGACTGCACTCGAACAGACACGAATACTAAAGTTATGACGTATACACAATGGTTTATCTTCTTTTTAATTGTGCAAGTATTGCATTTTTTAGGTACTTGGAAATTATATGTAAAGGCAGGTAGAAAAGCTTGGGAAGCAGCAATTCCTATTTACAATGGCGTAATTTTAATGCAAATTATCAATCGCCCAAAATGGTGGATTATACTTCTTTTTATACCCGTTGTAAACTTGCTAATGTTTCCCGTAATTTGGATTGAGACTATTAGAACTTTTGGTTTTTACAAAAAGTTAGATTCGCTTTTAGTGATACTAACGTTAGGCTTGTATATTTTTTATATCAACTACGCTACAGATGCAAATTACAATGCAGGTCGAAGTTTAAAACCAAGATCTGAAGTAGGTGAATGGGTAAGTTCTATTGCATTTGCCATTATTGCAGCAACCTTAGTACATACGTACTTTATGCAACCTTTTACCATACCAACATCTTCTTTAGAAAAATCTTTATTGGTAGGTGATTATTTGTTTGTGAGCAAATTTCATTATGGTGCAAGAGTTCCATCAACAGTAATTGCAGCACCAATGGTACATGATTCTTTACCATTTACGGGCACTGCTTCATACTTAAAAAGTCCGCAATTACCTTATACACGTTTACCAGGCTTACAAAAAATAAAAAATAATGACATTGTATGTTTCAACTGGCCAGCAGATTCTTTGGCTACGATGTGGGGCGATAATTCTGGAAAATTCACCTATAAACCGGTAGATAAAAAAACCAACTATGTAAAACGTTGCGTGGGTATTGCCGGCGATTCTATAGAAATGAGAGATGGTTATTTTTACATCAACGGAAAAAAGAACGACTTACCTTACAGAGCCAAACTACAGTTTTACTATACTTTTGAGTCTAAACAACCTATTAGTCAAAGTACATATCCTAAATTTTTATTGGATAAAGAAAGAACGGGAGTTTATAAAATTTTGACTGAATATTGGGAGAATGATAAAGTGCAAGAAGCCATAAAAAAGAATGGAAACCTTTCTAAAATAGGGCAAGATTCTTTATATACAGAAGTTGCTGGTGGAGTAAACCCGCAATTTGCACAACGTTTAAAAATGATTAATGTTGACAATAAAATCAATATTAATATGACAGATGAAGAAGTTGCAAGACTCGAAAAATATCCTTTGACCATTTCTGTTAAAAAAGTAAATCACGCTGCCGATAACGCTATTTTTCCTCACGTTAAAGAACTCAATTGGAGTCAAGATAACTTTGGCCCAATTTACATTCCGAAAGCTGGTGCCACTGTAAAATTAAATGCTGAATCATTGCCTTTTTATGAGCAAATCATCAAAAATTATGAGAATAACGATTTGGTTGTAAATGGAGACGCTATTTTTATCAATGGAGAAGAAGCAGATTCGTATACTTTTGAACAAGATTATTTTTATATGATTGGAGATAACAGACATAACTCTTTAGATGCGCGTTATTTTGGTTATACACCTTTTGACCACGTTTTAGGAAAACCGGTACTCATTTGGTTTAGTTGGGATGCCGATGCCCCTTCTTTTGGTGCAAAAATAAAATCGATTCGTTGGGACAGAATGTTTACCACTGTTGGTGGAGATGGAGAACCGATTTCATATAGATATTTCGTTTTTACTTTAATTGCACTATATATTGGTTGGAGTTTTTATAAAGGGAAAAAGAAAGTTAAAAAATAGTATCTAGTTCGCAGTAGCAGTTACTAGTTAAATAAACAGAAAGATGCAAAGATTTATAGTAAAATTGGCAAAAGTTTTTATGTTTATTTCTTTTGATAAAAAAGCGAACTTAACTTTTCATAAACTTGCTAAAATCTCCCCTTTGGGGAATTAAAAGGGACCTTTATGTCATTATTTATTCCGACTTATTTTTCTCCTATTTCTCAATATACAGAAATCGTAAAAGCAAGTGATATTATTTTTGAAGTTGAAGATAATTTTCAAAAACAGAGTTATAGAAACCGTTGTTATATTTACAATAGTAATGGTAAACAGTTGTTGAGTATCCCTGTAAAACATCAACTTACAGATGGACGAAAAAAATCGAAGGATACTTTAGTTGAAAATAACTTTCCTTGGCAAGATCAACATTTTAAGTCTTTACAAATAGCATATAGAACATCCCCTTTTTTTGATTTTTTAGAAGATGATATTGCACCTATTTTCCATAAAAAATACAAATATTTATATGATTTAAATATCGACTCCTATTTATTTATTATGGATGCTTTGCAGTGTAATGCAACCTTTACTAAAACTAAAGCCTATCAACCTGAGCATACAAAAAACGATTTTAGATTTTTAGCAGACAGAAAACACCAACCTACAAAAGTAGTAGCACCATATACCCAAATGTTTGATGATGCGCATGGTTATATACCAAATCTATCAGTTTTAGATTTATTATTCATGGAAGGACCTAATTCTATCAGCTATTTATAACTTATCTTAAAGTTTGTATTTTTTTACTTACCTTACAGTACATAATATCCAACTATGTTTTTATTAGAGTACTTTAAGCTGAAGTTTAAAGATATCCCAGAAAAAAGTATGGATTCATTTATAAACTTAGCAACAGAAGTTAAGTTTAAAAAAAACGAAACTATAACCAGAACCGGAGATATCTCTAAAGATTTCTTCATCATTAAATCTGGTATTGTTCGGTCTTTTTATGCTGATGAAAAAGGTAAAGAATATACGAGATCAATTTTTGTAGCTGGCAGCACAACAGGCTCTTTAGGTTCGTTAATTTCTGGAGAATCTAGCAAACTTAACTATGAATGCTTATCTGATTGTGTTCTTTATAAGTTCGTTTATGTCGATTTTAAAAACCTATCAAAAAAAGACAGTAATATTTTACTTCTTCATAACAAAATTTTAGAACATATTTTCATCTTAATGGAAGCTAAAATTCATGAACTCGCTTTACTTAATGCTACAGAACGTTATTTGAAACTTAAGAGAGCAATTCCAAAGATTGAAACAGTTATTCCACAATATCATATTGCTTCTTATTTAAATGTTTCTGCTGTGCAATTAAGTCGAATTCGAAAAGAGATTTATTCAAAATAGAAAAAATTAACACATCTATTAACATATGTAAATATTTTTACAGGAATAATTATTTAAATTTGAATAATAACGATTTTAAATCCCCCAGTTACTTGTAGCTTTCTAATAATTAAAAAAGACTTATTTTTACAATAAGTCTTTTTTTTATGATCAAATTTTTAGTTCATTATTCACTTCACTTTTTAGTTCCCTTTATTTTTTCGTATTTCTTTTTTAGAGAAAAATGGAAAATTGTTTATGGCATTTTTTTACTATCCATGTTAATAGATTTAGATCACCTCTTAGCGAGTCCAATTTTTGATAAAAATAGGTGTAGTATTAATTTTCATCCACTACATTCTTATATCGCAATTGGTTTCTATTGCTTCGGATTATTCTTTAAAAAAACAAGGATTTTGGCGATAGCACTACTTTTTCATATCCTTACAGACTGGATAGATTGTTATTTATAAAATCGTTTAAAAAGCGTATTTATATCATCAGATATCTTCAATTTTATAATTAAAAAGAGATACAAAACCGTAATTAAGATACTTTTTAAAGCAATATTGATAATCGGGTGAACAGGAAATTTGAATACATAAATATGATCTACCTGGAAATCCCAGAAATTAAATAGCAAATAAAATACAATTATTATGATCAACATCAAAAACGATTTATTCGTAAATGGTGTTATAGAAAATTTACTTTTTACAAATAGTAAACGAAACGTATTCGAGACAAAAATTACAATTAATGTTGCCAATGCTAAACCGTCTGTACCCATATCTAACTCATAATAAAAAAGTTTGTTTAAAAAATACACAGAAAAAGCCATTGCCAAACTTAGTGGTAAAACAATTTTATAAAATTTAGAATTATTAATTATAGCTCCGTTATTTCCTAAAAAACCATTATACAATTTTAGTAAAGAAATCATAAAAACAACTAACGCTCCTCCTGCATATTCTTTGGGTAATAAAGAAAATAACTGTTGAATGTTGCTGTTAATAATCACAAAGAAAAAACCACTAATTAAAAGTAAATTAATAGAGCTTTTCTTGTACAATGAACCTACTTCTTTTAGATTATCTTCATTTAAAGTCTTTGAAGTTAGAGGCTGTAAAATATTTAGCATTGCTCTACTTGGTGCTTCAATAAAAGACCCAATAAAAACGGCAACAGAATAATAGGCTGCTTTTTCTAACGATTCTTTGCCTGGAATCATAAACTTATCGATATCTAAAATGATTGCTCCTGCACTTCCTGCCAAAATAATATAAATAGAAAAACGTAAAACTTCATTAAAATTATCTGGTTTTGAAAACGTTAATTTTGGAAAGTAGAGCTTGAATGCATAAACCATCATAACAAACATTCTTAAAAAATAAGCGCCAGTTAAATAGTAGATAAATTCTGCTTTTGTAATGAATTCGAAATAAACCGCAAAAAGTAAAATCATTACTACTACCCGATTCCATAATTCCTTTAAAATATTCCCAAAAACAGATTGAAACTGCACTTTTGCCCAAGCATAAAAAACCTCGAAATAAGCACAGGCAAATGCTACCAAGTAAATAACAAAAGTATACTCCTTAATCACCGGATTTTTTACAGACAAATAACTGCTTATTTCTTCATAAAATACATTGCCTAAAAACCCCATAGGAATGGCAATTAAAAGAGGCAAAAATAATACAGATGATAAAAATTTGTCTTTTTCTACTTTAGTAAAGTAACTTGAGAAAAATTTTACAATAGTATGGTGAATTCCGATAGCAATTAAAGGCATCAATAAATTAGATGATGACAATAGAAAAGTAACTAAACCATAATATTCATCCTCTAAAAAACGAGTGTACAGAAACAAGGTATTTATACCACCAATTAAAAAACCGAGGTATATAAATAATGTATTTTTAAAAGACTGTTTTAATACAATGCCCATTCTTTATGCTAAACTTTTAATAATGGTTGATAGCTGTTTTGTCAATTCTTTTCTGTGAAATTGTTCAATATTTTTTGACGATACTTCTAAATTTCCTGTTTTAAATTTACTATATACATCAAGGATTTCTGCTGTCAATTGTTCTTTATTATCAAAACCAATAACCACACCAGCATTGGTTATTTTTAGAATTTCAGCCAAATCACCTTTCTCGGGACCTAATGCTAAAATAGGTCTTTTTGCCGTTAAATATTCAAAAAGTTTGCCTGTTAAAATTCCTTCTGATTTTTTTACATTCGGAATTAACAACAATAAAACTTGTGCTTTCTTTTGGTATTGAATGGCTTTTTGGTGCGGAACATATCCTTTAAAAATCGTATTTTGATCTAGATTATGCAACGTAATTTCTTGTTTAACTTCTGTAGAAATATCACCAATAAAATTTAGTTGTACATCCTTTTTAAAATCAGCATCTTTTAAACAAAGCGCTTGTAAAACTGAAAATAAAATTTTAGGATTACTTTGTTTTGGCAACAAACCAATATAAGAGATCGTGAATTTATCATCTAAGTTTTCTTTTTCTTTTGAAATCACCTCATCATCAAAACCATTTGTAATGACCTCTACCCTTTTTGCTTTTTTGCTAAATTCTTTCTGCAACGAATTACTTACAGTAAGAATACAATCTGCAGTTTTAAAAACAGCATCCTCTAATTTTTCATTTTTCCTCTTGGCAAAAGACAATTGCTTAAATGCTGCATTGTAATACAAATCTGACCAAGGATCTCTAAAATCGGCAATCCATTTTAGGTTATTCTTTTGATGTAATTTTTGAGCAATTAAATGCATACTATGGGGCGGACCCGTAGATATGATAACATCAATTTTATTCGTTTTTAAGTAATTATTTAAAAACCGTACAGACTTTTTAACCCAAAACACTTTAGGGTCAGGAATAAAAAAATTACCTCTAATAAAGGATAATAAACCACTATTTGTACTGTTAGAAATGTCTTTTTTTTGTTGATTTTTCTTTTTCCAGAACATTACGTCAGTAGGCTCCCAAATAGGCTGCTTTAACACTTCTATCCCTTTTGGCACTTCATTTAGTAAGGTTTTATCTTCTTTTGGATAGTTAGCATCATCAACAGTATACACAACAGGCTCAATGTCGAAATTTTGTAAATACTTTACAAATTTCAACCAACGCTGCACGCCAGAACCACCTGCTGGTGGCCAATAATATGTGATGATCAGTACTTTCAACTTAAAAGAGTATCATATAAATTCATCAGTTTTTTTGAGGTATGTTCCCATAGAAATTCATCTCTTACAAATTTTTGTCCATTTTGTCCAAACTCTTTTCTCAGCGCTTCATTATAATGCAAATCTAAAATCTTTTCAATAAAATCTTTTACATCTTCGGCCTTATGCACCAAACCCGTGTTGTGATTTTCAACAATGTTTTTTTGAGCAATTGCATCACTCACCAACAACGGTTTACCGAAACTCATATATTGAAAGATTTTGTTCGCATACGTTGTATCGTGATGTAAATTTCTATGCAATGGAGAAATACAGACAGCACTCGTTAAAATATAAGAACTAAAATATTTAGGATCTTTCCATCCTAAAAAATCAACATAATCATTTACACCTAAATCATCAACTAATTTTTTTAAAATGGTATCTGATGAATTTTTGCCTACAATAACCAATTTAAAATCGGGTATGGTTTCTATTAGTCTTTTTGTTGCTTTTATCGCTGTTATTAAGCCCCTTCTCAATCCAGTATCCCCAATATACAATAAAACGAACTTCTTTATATATTGATTTTCAATTTCTGGAAAAACAGTTGTATTCTCATAAAATTCTTTTCGAACTGTGTTGGGCAATACGATAATTTTATCTTCAAGCACTGATGTTCTTTGTACAATTTCATCTTTAGACTCTTTAGTAACAACGATGACCTTATCTGCTCTCTTGATAAACTTTTCTTCGTAAACTTTCCATTTTTTAGGTGATATCATATACTTACCTGGAAACTTAGTCAAATGAGGATAAAACTGCATAATCTCAGGTCTATTTTCGTGTAAATCTAAAATTACAGGAAGTTTCAACTTTTTATTTGCTTTAAAAACTGCATCAGCAATTCTCATATCGTGAATATGAATGGCTTCTATTTTGTTTTTAATAATAAAATCCTTGATCTTATTTTTCATCAAAAAAGAATAAAAAGGAACAGTATAAGCAAGTGCAGAAAGTTTATATTCTAAATTATTAGATGTATACCTTCTAATTTGAATTCCGTTTATAATTTCAGATTGCTTTTCATTTTGATATTTTAAACAAAACAGAAAAACGTGGTGGCCTTCATTAATTAAAGAAATAGCTTCATTTTCTACTCGAGGATCTGGAGGAAAAACGGCATCTAAAATCATTCCTATCCTCATAAACTATTTTCTTTCGGCATAAACAAAATAGTATCTGGGTGTAAATTTTCTTAAAATGGGTCTAAAACCTATTTTATTTGCTGGACTTGTCCACTTTTCTGTTTCTTTAATTTGCCAACCCGATTTCTCCAGCAACCAATCGAACTGCCAATCTTCGAATTCATGGTAATGCCTGTCCCATAGATCGGTTTTACTTTGATACGCCTTAGCAAACCATAAATTTAAAGGAATTGTGGCAATTAGTTTTGTCGCTTCAATTGCTCTTAATACGTTAAATGGAGCTACTAAGTGTTCAAAAATCTCGAAAGCCGTAACAGCATCTACTTGATGTTCTTTAACAATATCAGGCAACAAATCTAAATCTTCTCCCTCTGTATTGATAACTGTATAGCCATTTTGTTCCATAATTTCAGAAAACGGATTTCTAACTCCTAAATCTAAAATGGTTGCTGGACTTGGTACGGCTTTTTGTAAAAAATCTAAAGTTAATTGATATCTTCTATGCGGAATTTTCTTATACATTTACTTTTCGTTTTTTCTTCTTCTTTTCATCATAGAACAACCAACCAATAGTTATGAATACTAAAATTCCATACGATGCTAAAGAAATAAAGCCGCCTCGTTGTATTACTTTTGGTTCGAATTTAAATGTAATTTTGTGTGCTCCTGCAGGAATTTTCATTCCACGTAAAACGTAATTCACTCTAAAATGAGTCGCTAGTTTATCATCAATATAAGCATTCCAACCCTCTTTATAATAGATTTCAGAAAACACCGCAAACTGTTCTTTTGCTGTTTTAGATTGATAAGTTAATGAAGTTACATCGTAATTTAGTAAACTTATGGTAGCTGTAGTATCTTTTTGAAAAGCAAAACTTTCATTTTCTGACAATTTACTTTGATCTAAAACAGCTGTTCTTTTTGTATTTAAAGAATCTAAAGCTTGCATTTCTTCATTGGCAGAATTCACTACTTTTACGTTTTCTACAAACCAAACATTTCCATTAGCATCTGGGTTTAATTGTGCTTGATGCTCTCCCTGTTTATTCGGAACAATAAAATACTTAGTGTTTAACATATTTAACACTTGCATGTTATTTTTTGCAATTTGATACTCAGATAGTTCTTGATAACGCCCCATTTTTGCGGCGTGATACCCACCAATAGATTGATGAAAATATGAAGTTGAACCATCTTGCATTGGGTCTGTTGTAAAATTTGCAACTCTATAATGCGTTTTATCTTTTAGTATTTCTTTATCCGCATTTGAAGCTGTAAAAGGTTTATCTACCCTTCTAGAAGGTTGAAAATCGTCTTCGTTTACGTAATTTTTATTTACCGATATTAAATCGAATAAAATAAAAACACCTAAACCAAGAATAACATAAAGTTGTTTGAATTTGTCTTTTAAGAAAAACCATAGCATGCCCCCAGATAAAACAACTAACACCAAAGAACGTAAAGTATCCATTAGTAACATCGATTTTCTATCAGCAATTACGGCATCTAACAAACCAGGTAAATCATTATAATTAGCGTCTCTTATTCCTTCAAAAGTCGAAAAACTATGGGCTACTAAAAAACCGAATACAATTAATCCTCCAAAACCTAAAACAGCATTTTTTAACGCTTTCTGTTTATTTTTATTAGAAATTTCTGAATTAAAAAAGCCTTTTAATGCTAAAACACCTAAAATAGGTACACACAATTCTGCAATAACTTGAATGGAAGACACCGCTCTAAATTTGTTATACAAAGGAATGTAATCGATAAAAAAATTGGTTAATCCTTCAAAATTTCTTCCCCAACTTAATAAAATTGAAAATACAGTTGCTGCAACTAGCCATTGTTTTAATTTGCCTTTCACTAAAAATATCCCCAAGAAAAATAAAAAGAAAATTACAGCTCCAATATATGCTGGGGCCTCTATAATAGGCTGATCTCCCCAATACGTCAGGACTTGTTTCGAATACTCATCAGCTACTTTTTTACCAGCTGCTTTTTCTATTAGTTGGTAAAAACTAGAGTTTTTACCCAATTCTTCAACAGTTCCTCCACCCATAAACCGTGGCACAAACAAATTAAACGTTTCTAATTTCGCATAACTATATTGAGTAATATACGTTTTATCTAAACCTTTTGTTGCTTCTTTTTGTGTTCCATCAGGATTGATAGTTAACTCCGATTTTCCTCTTGTACTGTAATCTGTATACTCTTTCATTGCCATCAAACGAGATGCATTTGCACCAACACCCAAAATAACAGCAGCTATAATAACAGCAGCTTGTTTTATAAAAATTGGCAGTATTTTTTCTTTAATCGCATTTATGCCTTCTACAATTCCTAGAATCAACAAACAAAAACCCAAATAATACGTCATTTGAATGTGATTTGTGTAAATTTCTAAAGCCATTGCCAAACCTGTAACAATAAAACCAAGTACATATTTGCGCTGAAAAACCCATAAAACTCCTGCTAAAACCAAAGGCATATACCCAATGGCATGCGCTTTTGCATTATGACCTGGAATAAATATGATGATTAAATAGGTAGAAAACCCAAAGGAAAGTGCACCTAAAATTGCCAACCTCCACTTTACTTTTAAGGCCATCATCAACACAAAAAAACTTAAAAAATATAAAAAGGTATAATCTGCAGGTCTTGGTAAAAAACGTAAGGTTCTGTCTAAAGTTCTAACAAAATCATAAGGATAATAGGCGCTTATTTGATATGCTGGCATTCCACTAAACGAAGCACCTGTCCAATAAGGCTCTTTATTTTTATCGGCTCTATAGTCTTTAATTTCTTTAGCCATACCTGAAAATTGGGTAATATCAGACTGTGCTATTTTTTGTCCTTTTAAAACAGGGTGAAAATATAATAGAGAAGCAATCACAAAAATTAGTATTGCAATAACGTAAGGAAATAGTTTTTTAAGTTTCAAGAGCTTTATGTATAAAGTTCGGTTTGTATTTAACTGGCCGCATTTAAGTAAGAACAGTTGTAAGATTAATCGATTTCTTCAAAATCTACATACTCACCAACAGAATTTTTACTTTGTGCACTGTTCTTTGGTGCTTTATCAATAATTGTTTCGCCTTCTTTAATGTTGTTTGTAGGTTGCTGGCCGCCAAACTGCTCTTCTGCCTTTTTCTGAACAGTATCTGCTACTTTTTTTAGTAAAAAAGGTGCTAACAATTTTGCTAAAAACTTAAAAGCATAATAGAAAAGTAATATATAAAATAAAATTTTTAATAAACCCATATTGTATTTGTATTAAAAAATCGATCAAAAATAACAATTTGCCAACAATTGAAGCGTTAACAAACTATAAAACTTTAAGAAAGCTAAAAAAGTATGCAATCCTTTTAAAAACAGCATTTTTGTGCTATGTTTGTTTGGTAATTTAATAATTATAATAAAATTGTTTTTTGGGTGATGAAAAATTCTTTTCTAAAATGTTTTCCTATTTTATTTTTCTTCGGATTTTCATCTATTTACGGTCAGTATACAGAAGTTATCAACTCTAACAAACCCGGTTTTTCCGAAAGCCCTTATAGTGTGGGTACTGGCATTTATCAATTTGAAAGTAATGTCTTTTATAGAAATACACAGATTGAACCCACTTTTACTAGACCTCAATTTTTAGGTTTTGACATGCTTTTTAGAACAAGTTTTTTTCTTGAAAAATTAGAACTAAACGTTCAAGCCACTTATCAACAAGATAAAGTTGCATTTAACAATATTTTTACCTCTCAGTATTTCGAAACAGGACTAAGCAGATTAACTGTTGGTGCCAAGTACTTACTTTTTCAACCTAAATTTAAAGATAAAGCAAAAGAAATTAGAAGTTGGAACAGAAGATTTGCTTTCGATAAGAAAAGATTAATTCCGTCTGTAGCCATTTATGCAGGAGTTAACACAGACTATGTGAGTGATTTTTACAAAACAGGTAGTGTTTCGCCTAAAGTGGGACTTTTATTACAACATAATTTAAGTACTAAATTCAACGTAATTACCAATGTTTTTTACGATAGAATTGGTACAGATTTTTCTGAATTATCGTACATCGTTACTGGAACGTATAATTTTAGTAACAAATGGTCTACTTTTATTGAAAACCAAATGCAGTTTCAAGAGTTTCAAAATAATATTAATTTTGGTACAGGTTTGGCCTATTTATACAATTCAAATCTTCAAGTAAATGTATCTGGCAGGTTTTTAACTGAAGGCCAAACACCCGGTTATTATACTAGTTTTGGAATTTCTTACAGAATTAACAAACATAAAGACGCGTATAAAGAATTAGATGAAAACGGAAGAGAAATAAAAGACACGCCAATTTCTAAATACAACAGAAAACAAAACGGCTTTTTTGCGAGACTTTTTAGTGTTTTCAAGAAAAAAGAAAAGAGAAAAAAGACTCGAAAAAGAAAAAGAAATTAAACGGTAAATGCAAGTATGATTACTTTAAAAAAAGTCTTATCTAAAAAAGAAATGAAACAGTTTGTTTTATTTCCTTTCTCACTTTATAAGGATAACAACTATTGGGTACCACCAATTATTAAAGATGAGATTGCCAATTTCGATCCTAAAAAAAACCCTGTTTTTCAAAATGCGGATGCTCAATTTTTTATCGCCTATAAAAACAATAAAATTGTTGGTAGAATAGCAGCTATTATGAATTGGTATGAGGTAAACAAACAGCAAATTAAAAAAATGCGTTTTGGGTGGTTTGATACCATAGATGATGTTGAAGTTTCTAAAATGTTACTCGAAAAAGTTAGCGAAATTGGTTCTCAAAATAATTTAGAATATGTAGAAGGTCCTGTAGGATTTAACAACCTCGATAAGACGGGTGTTTTAATTGATGGTTTTGATCATTTGGGTACGATGATTACTTGGTACCATCATCCTCACCAAAAAGAACATTTAGAACAATTAGGTTTCGTAAAAGAGAAAGAATATTTAGAAAATAAATTTAAGTTTAAAAATGTTGATGGCGTTTACTTTAATAGAATAAGTAACATCATCAAAAAACGTTTTAAACTAAAAGCATTAGATTTTACAAAAACTAAAGACATTATGCCTTATGTAGATGAAATGTTTGAAGTGTTTGACAAAAGCTATTCAAAATTATCTACCTATGTACCTATTTCTGATGCACAAATTGCCTTTTTTAAAAAGAAATACATTTCTTTTATAAATCCAGAATACATAAAATTTGTAGTTGATGAGCAGAATAAAGTCGTTGCGTTTGCCATAGTAATGCCTTCTTTTTCTGAAGCTTTGCAAAAGGGAAAAGGCAAATTATTTCCTTTCGGAATTTTCCATTTATTAAAAGCACGAAAAAAGGCTAAAGATGTTACCTTTTATTTAATTGGTGTGCATCCAGAATATCAAAACAAAGGCGTACATGCTATCATTTTTGATCAATATACCAAAACTTTTGCGCCATTAGGCATCGAAAACTGTATTAGAACACCTGAATTAGAAGATAATGAGGCCATAAAAAAACTATGGAAAGATTTTAATCCAGAAACTCATAAAAGGAGAAGAACATATAGAAAGAGTATTTAGTTAGCTGTTAGCAAAAATAAAACCTTTGTGACTTTAAAAACTTTTTTTTACTTTGAAACATTGAAACCTGAAACATTGAAACCTGAAACATTGAACTTGAAACATTGAAACCTTGAACTTGGAACCTAAAACCTTGAAACTAATTTAAAAAATGCAACTCTTTTACAACGCCGGTATTCAACCAAACACCACACAAATTACTTTTGATAAAGTTGAGAGTAAACACATTGTGCGTGTTTTAAGAAAAAGAGAGGGTGATATTCTAAAAATTACAAACGGAAAAAGTTTACTGTTTGATGCAAAAATTACCATTGCAAGTGATAAAAAATGTATCGCAAAAATTATTTCTCATGAGCAAAAAAGCAAACCTTGGGATTATTATCTGCATATTGCGATTGCGCCTACCAAATTGAATGATAGAATGGAATGGTTTTTAGAAAAAGCCACCGAAATTGGTATCGATGAAATTACGCCCATTATTTGTCAGAATTCAGAACGTAGAGTGGTTAAATTAGAAAGATTTGAGAAAATCATACAAGCTGCAATGAAACAGTCTTTAAAATTTACATTGCCAAAATTAAATGCTCCAATAAAATTTAACGAGTTTATCAATCAAAATTTTGAAGGCAAAATTTGTATTGCGCATTGCGAAGAAGATAAAAATAAAAATATCTTAAAAGAAATCGTAAATCCTTCAGAAAAAACAACGATTTTAATTGGTCCTGAAGGCGATTTTTCATCACAAGAAATTGAAAAAGCGTTGGTAAAAAATCATATTCCAATTTCTTTAGGTGAAAGTAGATTAAGAACAGAAACTGCAGGTTTAGTTGCTGTGAATATAATTTCTTTTATCAATCAGTAACATCATTTTTACTATATTGCATAAGCTGTTTAGACTCCTGTTATTTATGAAACAAATTATTATTCTACTTTCTATATTTTTTTATTTCACAGCAAACGCCCAGGACGTTGCCATTCTCAAATATAATGGAGGTGGAGATTGGTACGCAAACCCAACGGCAATTCCTAATTTAGTAGCGTTTACCAATCAGAATATAAAAACTAACATTTCTGAAATCCCACAATCTGTAGCCCTAAACAGCGAAGATATGTACAACTTTCCTATACTATTTTTAACAGGGCATGGTAATGTTTATTTTTCTGATGAAGAAGCTACAAACCTAAAAAACTATTTAATTTCTGGTGGATTTTTACACATTTCCGATAATTACGGTTTGGATAAATTTATAAGAAAAGAACTTAAAAAAGTATTTCCAAAATTAGAGTTTCAAGAAATACCAAGTAACCATCCTATTTATAATCAAACGTTTAAATTCCCGAATGGAATTCCAAAAATTCACGAACACGATAAAAAATCAGCCCAAGGTTTTGGTTTATTTTATGAAGGCAGATTAGTCGTGTTTTACGATTATGAAACTGATTTAAGTGATGGTTGGGAAGATCAAATTATACACAACAATCCAAAAGAAGTAAGAGAAAAAGCATTAAAAATGGGCGCGAATATTATTGAATATGCGTTTACGAACTAATTTATTCAAAATTGAAGCAAGATTATTTTGAAACAGGAGCCAAGAAATTTTGAACCTAAAACATAAATATGCAAAACCAAATTGACATAGATGCTATAAAAATAAACTTCGATTCTAGTGGTTTATGGGTGCTAAATATTGCTATTGCCATTATTATGTTTGGTGTCGCTTTGGCAATTACCCTAGATGATTTTAAACGTCTTTTTAAAAACCCTAAAATTGTTTTTGTCGGTGTTTTATCGCAGTTTATATTATTGCCGGCACTTACTTTTGTTGCGATAATATTGATCAAACCTCACCCAAGTTTTGCTTTAGGAATGATGATGATTGCAGCTTGTCCTGGAGGAAATGTGTCTAACTTTTTTAGTAAAATGGCTGGAGGAAACGCAGCACTTTCAGTAAGTTTAACAGCCTTTGCAACTTTAATTTGCATTTTTATGACGCCATTTAATTTACAGTTTTGGGGCAGTTTATATGAACCTACTAACGAAATTTTAAAAACAGTAGAACTCAATTGGCTAGATTTACTAAAACTCGTTTCTTTAATTTTAGGAATTCCGTTAATTTTAGGAATGCTCATTAAACATTATCATTCAGAGATGGCTGGTAAAATTGAAAAAGTATTAAAGCCACTATCTATGTTGGTATTTATTGCATTGATATTTGTAGCTTTTTCTCAAAATTTAGATGTTTTTGTCAATCACATTCACCACGTTTTAGCATTGGTGGTTTTCCACAATATTTTTGCCTTTATTTTAGGGTTTTATACAGCTAAAAGTTTTGGTTTAAGTAAACAAGATTGTAAAACCATTTCTATGGAAACTGGTATTCAGAATGGTGGTTTAGGTCTGTTATTGATTTTCGGATTCTTTGATGGCCTTGGAGGAATGGCTTTACTCGCTGCTTTTTGGGGAATTTGGGATGTGTTTTCAGGAATGGCTTTGGCTACTTTTTGGGGCAAAAAAAAGTTGACTTGAAAATTAATAGGAATATTCAAGTCAACTCATCAAATTAATAATCTAGGGGGATTAAATTTAGGGGAGAATTTTATTTAGATCATATATTTACGTTTTCATACTGTAAATTTAGTGCCTTTTTAAAGTATAAAATATGATATTTGTCAGCGAATTTAGTTAAATACAACTCTTTAAAAATGTATAAGTATTTAAAAAAATGTTGGTATAATAGTGTAAAACTTTTCTTAAAGATTAGTTTAAATTTCTATGCTAAAAAAATAAAAATTTATGGTAGAGAAAACATCCCTAAAAAAGGAGCTGTCTTATTTGCTATAAATCATCCAAATGCATTAATGGATCCTTTATTTGTTACTGCTTTTAACCCAAGGGAGAATCATTTTTTGGTAAGAGCAGATGTTTTTAAAAAACCTTTGATTAAAAAAGCTTTGGCATCTTTAAACTTAATGCCCATTTACAGAATTAGAGATGGTAGAAGTCAATTATCGAATAACGAAGAAGTTTTTGAGAAGTGTTTTAACATCTTAAAACGTAAAGAAACCTTAATCATTTTTCCACAAGGTGGGCATTCTAGAGACCGAAATATAAAAACTTTAAGTAAAGGATTTACACGCATTGTTTTTGGTGCACTAGAACAAAATACAGATTTAGATATTGCTGTAATTCCTGTTGGGGTTACGTATCAAAATTCCTCAATTTATCCTTCTAAAGTTTGTGTACAATTTGGTAAAGTTATTGATTCGAGAATCATTTTTACAGAAAACCCAAAACCAAAAGCAATAAACATTTTAAAAAGCGAAGTTAGCAATCAACTTAAAAAATTGACAGTTCATATTCCTGATGATGAAAACTACACTTCAACTTTGCAAAAACTAAATACTGCCAATGTAGATTTTACAGATGTAGATAGCGTAAACCAAATGATTTCTGAAAATAATTTTCCGCGAGCAGTAAAAAAATCAATAAACCTACTGAAACCAATTTACTACCTCATTCTTATAAATGGTATTATTCCGTATTTAATATGGAAAAAAATGGCTAAAAATATTGGTGAAATTGAATTTGTAGACACTATGAAATATGGGGTTAATGTGATTGCTTTTCCTATTTTTTATGGATTACAAACATTCTTAATTTCTTTTTTCTTTGGATGGGAAATTGCAGGAATTTATTGGCTAGCTTCTTACTTTTTGGTTTTTCTGTACACGAAGTTTTCGTCTACAAATACTGAAGAAAATTAAATTTCATCAAGAGTTATTACGAACAAATTATGTAGGAAGTAATCTGTTTCTCAACTTCGTTAACGAGCAATAATCTCTAAAAAGCAGGTTTTCTTATTGATATTCTACCTTAAAAAAACCAGCAAACAAGTCTAGCCCAGATTGAACGACCTGTTTGAGCTCTTACGCTTTTGGGCGTGAAGCGAGTAGTGAAAGCTGGAAACAGCTTCAAAGAAAATTAATCTAAAACTGCATCTTGTATAATTTGCTGAATTTTTGTGCGAATATTTTCTTTTATCAAACCTCTGTTTTCCATTGTAGGATAGGTTCTATTGGATAAAAAAACATACACAATTTCACTTTTTGGATCTGCCCAAGCAAACGTACCTGTAAAACCAGAATGCCCAAAACTTTCATCAGAAACACAACCACAAGTGGCTTCAACCTCTGGATTTAGCTGTGGTTTATCGAAACCCAAACCTCGTCTTACTTTTTTATCTTGATAATATCGGGTATTGAATTTATCGATAGTTTCTGACTTTAAGTAACGCCTGCCTCCATAAAAACCTTTTTGCAAGTACATTTGCATTACTTTAGCTACATCATTTGCATTGGCAAACAAACCTGCATGACCGGCTACACCACCTAACATTGCGGCTCCCATATCATGTACGTTGCCATGTAATATTTGATTTCTAAAATAATCATCTTTCTCAGAAGGTACTATTACAGATTTATTAAATTTTTTGAGTGGTAAATACGTCATCCTATTTGCACCTAATGAGCTGTAAAATTTCTGATTTGCCAATTTATCTAAGCTGCCTCCGTATTTTTCTTCTAAGGCTTCTTTAAACAAATAATATCCTAAATCGCTATACTTATATCCTTCGTTTTCTCGTAAAGCCACGTCTTTAATATATTTGTAAATACTGTCTTTGTAAGATTTTCTGATGTATAAATTCTCGGAAACTTTTACGCTAAATCTACCTGTTTTTTTTGCTCTGTAATATTTTGATGAATTTTTATGGGTTATGCTGTCTTGTGTTTTTAAATAAAATGGAATCCAAGCTGGTAATTTACCATAATGAGATAGAATTTCTTTTACAGAAAGATCTGCCTTGTTTGTGTTTTCGAAACTTGGTAAAATCTCTTTTAAACGAGAAGATAAGGTTATTTTCTGTTCTTCTTCTGCCTTCATAATTAAAGGTAAAGAAGCTAATATTTTGGTAAGTGAGGCTAAATCATAGATATCTGAATTTTTAACGGGACTTTTTTTTTCAGAAGTATGGTATCCAAAACTTTTTTCATACACTACTTTTCCTTTTCTAGCCACCAAAACCTGAAAACCTGGCGCCATTTTTTCTTCTAAAATGGTTTTAGAAATGGTATCTATGAAGGCCAATTTATTTGATGACATTTTTGCAGCTTCAGGAATGGTATATTCTAATCTGCTTAAACGATAGGTATCTATGCCAAAACCTTTTTTAAAATCATCACCTATAGACACAGGCAATTTACCATTTGCTTTTACAGCTCCGAAAATAATTTGGGCAGAGAGTTCTTGTGCCAATTTGCTGTTTTGATAAGAAACCAAAACTGTTTCGATATTGGTAAAACTTTTAATTTGCAACAAACTATATGGACTTGTAAATACATCTAAAATCACATTTTTGTTTCTCGCTATTTCTTGCAACCAAACCAACTCTTTTTGCGAGAACTTATAACTTTTCCAAGGATGATTGTTCGATTTATGAAACCCAATAATTACTTGATTGTATGGTTTTATTTTTTTGAGTAAACCGTCTAAATTTTCATCAGAAACCACATCAACTTTTGTATATTTTTTTAACATACTTACAAAATCGTTTCCACCATCATCACCTAGTTTTACATAAGCTATTTTTTGATAATCTAAATTAGCTAAAGGCAAATTTTGTTTTTCGTCCTTTATTAAAGTAATCGAATTTTTAACCAATTCTCTGTGCAACAATTCGTCTTCTACAGTATTTAAATCTTCTTGTAAATTCTCTAAAACAACGGGTTGATAATCGTGTAAACCCATCCAATATTTTGCTTTTAGAATTTTACGAACCGAAAAATCTAAACGTTCTTCAGACAAGGTTTTAAGCAGTAAAGCTTGCTTTAGTAAACGCGCACTTGCCGGTACATCTTGCGGAATTAACAACAAATCATTCCCCGCCTGTATAGCTGCTAAATCAATTTCTGCAGATGTAGCATAATCGGTAGCACCTTTCATATTTAAACCATCAGTAATAATTAAGCCGCGAAAACCAAGTTCTTTTTGCAACAAATTCGTTACAACATTTTTAGATAGTGATGTTGGTAAATTTGTATTCGACTCTAAACTAGGTATATTTAAATGCGCCGTCATAACGCTACCAATGCTGGCATCAAAAACTTTTCTGTACGGATATAATTCTATAGAATCTAGGCGTGCCTTATCGAAATCTAATAAGGGTAACGTATAATGAGAATCTGCAGCAGTATCTCCATGACCAGGAAAATGTTTGGCATTTGCCATAACTCCATATTTTTGTATTCCTTGAGTAAACGCAATTGCTTTTTGAGTTACGTTTTCTTTACTCTCGCCAAAAGAACGATTCCCAATAATCGGGTTTTCTGGATTTACATTAATATCTACAACGGGTGCAAAATTAATATGTATGCCTAATCTCTTACAGTGTTTCCCTAAATGTTCACCAAATTGTTTTACTAAAGAATCGTTTTGTATGGCACCTAAAGTCATATTCCAAGGAAACTTGTAGGTGTTTTGTAAACGCATGTCTAAACCCCATTCTCCATCAAAACCAACCATTAAAGGCACTTTAGCCAGTGCCTGGTATTTGTTATGTAAAACGGCTTGTTTTTGCGGAGTGCCTTGCATAAAAATTAAATTACCTACATGATATTTTGTAATCATTTCAGTAATAAAATCTTCATGTTTTTGATCTAAATTCGAATACGCTTGCACCATAAACAACTGCCCTATTTTTTCATCAATAGACATGTTACTCATAATACTATCTACCCAAATTTCTTGAGCTTCAAAATCTTTGGTTTGCAAAGGATCTATGGTTTGTGCATTTATTTTAAAAACAAAGGCAATACATACTATTAATAATAGCTCTTTTTTCATTTTATATTCTAACTATTTTTTGGGCGTTTTAACAGGCTTTCCATTATATCTTTTTATTTTTTGTCATCGCGAGGTTTACTTTTTTGTAAACTGTGGCAATCGATTAATTAAAACAGTTTGCTTCGTACCTCGCAAAGACGCCATTATATTTGCAAAATAAAAAGGATGCCATTTCAATCCTTAACGCAGGCGCACGTATTCGTACACTTTCTTTTTAAATCAATTCTTATACCAAAAAGCGTTTGTGCCAACTTTCTTTTGCGGGTACTTCCCAATTATTTTCAAATTCTTGTTTGGTGTTTACCATATTATTAAAAACAATAGTTTCTGAAGTTATTCGCTGTGCTGCAGCAAACCTTTGAAAATCAGTTAATTTCACTAAATTTATATGCGCATCATCTTTAAAAGTGATGTTCATTTTATTCATTAAATCGATTTGCAATTCTTGCTCTAATTCTTGTACAAAACGCACAGAACTATCAATAGAGCAGCCAGAAACATTATTAAAACTCTCATCAACAGCTAAGACCAAAAACTGATTGTATTTAATGGTAAACGATCCTTTTAAATCATCGCCATGTCGTGTCCAAGAATTGATAAAGTCAATCGCTTTTTCCGAAATAAATTCGACTTCTTGTGCTGTAAATTCTCTATCTGATTGATAAATCCAAACGCGCGAATTATCTGGTAAATTTTTATATTCTGTAAACATATTTTAAAAATGTTTAATTATTTAAATGTGTAATTAATTTCAGAGTAATTGCTGGTGCATATTTTTACTCACTTATAAAATCTCTTAAATAACCAATATTATCTCAAATTAAACTTCTGTTGTAAAGCTTGTAATTTTTCTGAATCTGACATAGTGTCTTTTGGTGCAGCCATTCTTTCTTTAATTTCTTTTAATACCTTTTTAGTGTACAAAGGAAAATCTGCATTCTGAATCCAATTATGATATCCAGGATTTTCTTTTAACACCTCCACCACTGTTCTGCCTTTGTATTTACCAAAAGAAAAGATCTCTTGATCATCTTCATTCATCAAAATAAAACCAGCAAAATCTGCTCTTTTTCCGTGCGTTGAAAACTCACTTAAATCGTCGACAGTATTTCCAATATCATCGTATCTATCTAATTGTGCTAACAAAATTTCATAAGTAGCATTGGTATCTGCTTCTGCTCCATGTGCGCCTTCTAATTCTTTTCCGCAGTAAAATTGATACCCTGCACCTAAAGTTCGTTGCTCTTTTTTATGAAAAATAACTTGCACATCAATAGCCTTTCTATTTTTCATATCAAAATCGATCCCAGCACGCATTAATTCTTCTGCCAATAAAGGAATATCAAATCGATTAGAATTAAACCCAGCCAAATCGCAACCTGAAATCATTTCGTTTACTTTGGGTGCCAATTCTTTAAAAGTTGGTTCTGTAACTACTTTTTCATTGGTAATGCCATGAATTGCCGCAGATTCTGCAGGAATTTCTACCTCAGGATTTACCAACCACGTTTTGCTTTCTTTGTTTCCATTAGGAAACAGTTTTAAAATGGAGATTTCTACAATTCTGTCTTTTCCGATATTTACACCTGTAGTTTCTAAATCGAAAAATACAATGGGTTTGCTTAATTTAAGGTTCAAAATTTAATGTTTAAGGTTATCGTTCTTCTTTGAATATTGAATTCAAAATTTAGAACATTTTAGTTTATTCTTTATTTAATTGTGCTTTAAAATCGTCTAATTGCACTAATAATTTAGGCGATAATGTTGGCGCTACAAAATTATATTTCTCTAATTCTTCTAATAAAATTTTAGCAAAGATAAGCCTTGCAGTTGGTTTATCATCAGCAGGAATTACAAACCAAGGTGCATTTTCTTTTGACGTTCTGTTGAGTAAATCTTCATAACAAAACATATATTTATCCCAAAGTTTGCGTTCTTTTAAATCGGCGTCAGAGAATTTCCAATTCTTTTCTTGAATATTTAACCTTCTTAATAATCTACTCTTTTGCTCATCTTTTGATAAATTTAAAAAGAATTTTAAAACAATTGTTCCGTTTGTTGCCAAATGATTTTCAAATTGATTGATTCTTTCCATCCTATTGTGATAAAATGCATCATCTAAATCTGCTAAACTTTTTACAGCTGGTATGTTTTCACCAAAAATATAATTTGGATGCACTCTAGTAACCAAAACATTTTCGTAATGCGTTCTGTTAAAAATACCCATTTTGCCTTTTGGAGGTAAAGCAATATAATGTCTCCACATAAAATCGTGCTTCAATTCCAATTCTGTAGGCACTTTAAAACTGTGCACCTCTACCCCACTGGCGTTTACATCTTTAAAAACCTCTCTTATCAAACTGTCTTTGCCAGAGGTATCCATTCCTTGTAAGCAAATTAGCATCCCATATTTACCTTCTGCATACATTGCATTTTGTAAATCGCCTAATTTTCTGCGTATCTTTTTAAGTGCTTTTTTGGCATCATCTTCTACTTCTTTCGTCATTAAATCTTTTAATTTTATCGCAGAAGTTACTTTGTAATTCTCTAAACTCATTTCTCTGTATATTAATTTTTAAAGATAAAAAAATCGTCGGGTTTATAGGTGATTTTATAAAATGATTTATAATTTTTGAGGTTGAACTAATTTAGTTTGTGTATCAATTTAAAAAACATAAATTAGCTAAAAAACAGTGGCTACAACTTACTAAAGTCTTTAAAACATAAGTAAAACGCTAAATTTTAAAAAAATGCCTAAAAAAGGAAAAGCAAAAAACACGGTAAATAAGGCCAAACATACAAAGTTGATGCATCGAAAAACCAACAAGATAAAGCTAGAAAAGCAACTTCATAAAGAACGTTTAAAGGCCATTATTAAAAAAGTAAACGAACAAAAAAACAACATCTCTTGAGTTTAAGATATTATTTAGGGGTTGTTTTGGCAATTCCGCTTTTACCAATTCTATATTTTCAAGCAAAGAAGATAAGAAAAGAAGTACCTAATCTTCCCGAAGCAAGAGACCCAAAAGGATATATAAAAACAACCTCAGAAAAAACGTTAAAAATTTTGGCTATTGGCGAAAGCACCATTGCTGGAGTTGGTATAGATTTTCACAAAAACGGATTTATTGGGGCTTTGGCGCATGAGATAGCTGCTACCAAAAATATTTCTATTTTATGGAGAGTATATGCAAAAAGTGGTTACACTGCAAAAATGGTTCGTAAAAGAATCGTTCCGAATATTGAAGAATCTAATGCAGATATTATTGTAATTGGTTTGGGTGGCAATGATGCTTTTAAATTGAATTCGCCAGAACTTTGGATGTTTCAAATAAATTTATTGATAAAAAAGTTAAAACGAAAATACCCAAAAACGCCCATTTATTTTATAAATATGCCACCTATTAAAGAGTTTCCAGCTTTTACAAAAACCATGAAATTTATAATTGGTAATTTAGTAGCAATTTTTGGTGCAAGATTGCACAGCAGCGTACACAAAAAACGAAATGTTTTTTATAATAACGAAATCGTTAGTTTGCAATCTTGGCAAGAGAAATACAATTTAAAAGGTGATGCGGCTATTTTTTTTAGTGATGGTGTACATCCTTCTAAAATAGCCTATCAAACTTGGGGAAAAGATATGGCACAATTTATAATGAATACAAAAACTTTTAATTAATGAATGCACAAGAATTAATCGATTTTTTTAATTTAACAGCACATCCAGAGGGCGGTTATTTTAAAGAAACATACAGAAGCAAAGGAGAAATTTTAGAGCAAAATTTAGCAGAATATTTTGAAGGAAATAGAAGTTATGGCACAAGTATATACTTTTTATTAACTTCCGATAAATTTTCTGCATTTCATAAAATTAGTCAAGATGAAACTTGGCACTTTTATAAAGGCACCGCCTTAAGATTGCACATTATATCTCCTTTGGGAGATTATTCTTTTGTAATAATTGGAAACAATTTTGCAGCTGGTGAGGTACCACAATTTACTGTGCTGGCGCATCATTATTTTGCAGCAGAAGTACTACAAAAAAATTCTTTTTCTTTTGTAGGCTGTACAGTTGCACCTGGTTTCGATTTTAGAGATTTTGTATTACCAACTTGCGTAAAATTAACATCAGAATTCCCAAAACATAAAGAAATTATAGCACAACTTACGCATCAATAAAAAGCATAAAAAATCGCTTTTTAGTATTAGAAAATGTAGTTAAAATTAATTAACTTGCAGAGTTGCTAAAATATAGCAACTGTTTTTGATTAATTCACAATTTTAATTCCGTAAATCACTCCAAATAAATGCCAAAAAAAGTAATTAAAGATTTTTTAGATGGTGCTTTAGATGACTCTATTAAACAAATTTCTGGTTCTGATGCTGCTTTTTTATATGCAGAATCTCCTTCAAGTCCAATGCATATTGCTACGCTTACCATTGTAGAAGGTTCTTTAAAATTCGAGGATTTTAAAGCAATTGTAGCTTCGAAATTACATTTAATCCCAAAATTTAGAAAACGGTTGTTAAATGTACCCATGAACTTAGATTATCCTTATTGGGTAGATGACCCCAATTTTGACATTGATTTACACATCAACAGACAAAAATTACCAGATCCAAGCAATTGGAAAACCTTAAGGGAAACCACTTCTTCAATTTTCAGCAGTCCTTTAGATTTGAGAAGACCGTTGTGGTCTATGAGTTTTATTGAGGGTTTAGATGAAGTTTCTCAAGTTCCTAAAGGTTCTGTGGCTATTGTTGCCAAAGTACATCACGTAATGATTGATGGTAGTTCTGGAGTTGGAATTATGGGTCTTTTGTTTGATAAAAATTTAGATGATAAAGACAAACCCATACCAAAACCAAAACCTTTTGAGCCAGAACAGCTTCCTGATGAAATAAATTTACTCCTAAAAAGCTCTTATGGCTTTTTTAAAAATCCATTAAAAATACCAAAATTGATTGGAGAAACTGCCTATTCTTTTATCAAAGGGAATATAAAAACACAATTCAGTTTAAAAAAACCTATAAAAAGTAAATTTTCTACACCAAATACAATTTTTAACAATACAGTATCACCTAAAAGAACTTGGGGAACTGCTATTTTATCTTTTGATAGAATTAATACGCTTCGCAAAATAATGAACGTAAGTGTTAATGATTTAATTTTAGCAATTTGCGCTGGCGGAATTCGCAGGTATTTGCAAGAAAAAGAGAAACTACCTGTGCAACCTTTAGTGGCTAATGTGCCCATTTCTATTCGTGTAAAAGGCGAAAAACAAGAAATGAACAATCAGATTTCTAATATGTTTGTTCGGATTGCTACGCATATAAAAGACCCTATTGAACGTTTAGAATACATTCAAGAACAAACCAACATGGGTAAAACTAGGCACAAAGCTGTAGGTGCAAAAGCACTTTCTAAAATGGCAGATGCCGTACCTTTTGGCTTGGCAAATTTGGCTGCAGGTTTATATAGTAAATACAATATTAAAGAATTTCATCGACCTCCTTTTAACGTTACAATTACCAATGTTCCTGGGCCTCAAATGCCTTTGTATTTAAGAGGACAAAAAATATTATCTATTTTTGGTTTAACACCAGTTTTAGATGGTTTTGGATTGATAATCGCTGCTTTTAGCTACAACGGTTTGGTTTCAATAACTACAACTTCTGATGCCAAAACAATGCCCGATGCCGATAAATTTTCGAGATATATTAGAGAATCGGCTAACGAATTGGAAGAAATTATTTTAGCAAGAGGAAAGCAGAAAGATACTATTGCTTTTCAAAAAATAAAAAGCACATCATTTTTTACAGGATTTAAAACGTATTTAAACGCAAATGAAACCTTAAAAAAGAATCATTTAGGTATTTATGATTTTGAATTGGCTCTAGGTGATGATGTTGTAAACTATCAATTCGATATTGCTGAAAAAGCAATAGCTGTGCGTAAGAAAAAAACGACAAAACCTTTGGTTAAAGTGGTAATTAATGATGAGAATTTAATCAACTTACACAAAAAGAAATTATTGTTAGATGAAGTGATTATTCAAGGGCGATTAAAACTTACAGGTACTAAAAAGAATACGGATAAATTTTTAAAATTAATCGCTAACTTTTTAGAAAGTAAGTAATGAGTTGCTTAACCAATACATACACCTCTTTTGATAGAGAAGAAATCTTTTACTACCATTGGCAAGTGCCTGAAAACACTGCAATTAAAGGAATCGTTCAAATTTCTCACGGAGTTGGCGAACACGCGGGTAGATACAAATCGATTGCAAAAAAACTAAGAAAAAATGGTTATGAAGTCTATGCAAACGATCATAGAATTCATGGAAAATCTGCAAAAAGCAATGACCATTTAGGTTTTTATGATGGTGATGATTATTTTTCTGATTGCGTTCTTGATATGAGAGCACTCACAGAAATCATCAAAAAAGAACATCCGAATAAAAAAATAATTTTATTTGGTCATAGTATGGGCTCTTTATTAAGCAGAGATTATGTAACTAAATTTGGCGAGGATTTAGATGCCTTAATTTTATCTGGAACCGCAAGTTTTATGAAAGGTTTGGGCTCTTTTGGTATGCTGAGTGCCAAATTTCTAAGTAAACTGAATGGAAAATATAGAAGCAATGAGTTACTAAAAAACCTATTTTTTAATCAGTTTAATAAAAAATTTAAACCGAATAGAACAAAAGTAGATTGGATTAGTAGCGACGAAAAACAAGTTGATAAATTTGAAGCTGATCCTTTACGAATCGAAGATTTTTCGTTAAGTGTTTTTATAGATATTTTAAAAGGAAGTAAAAAAATAAGTAAACTAGAAACGTTTGAAAATACCCCTAAAACGTTACCAATTTATATTTTTTCTGGAGATAAAGATCCTGTTGGAGAAATGGGCAAAGGGGTAAAAAAAGTCGCTAAAAATTATAAAAATGCAAGTGTACAAGATGTAACTCTAAAATTATATGAAGGAGGCCGACACGAAATGTTAAATGAAGTGAACAGAAAAGAGGTTCAAAAAGATTTATTAAACTGGCTAAATGAAAGAATCGAAGCCAAAAATTAACGTATGGAGAGTAATAAAATAGTATATACATCTTTTTCGAAATTAGCAGTTGCCATTGCTGTTTCTCAAGGTGCCACGTTGCCAAAAGCAAAAAAGTTAATCGTACAAAGTTTTGAAAGACATCCTTTTCATAAAGAGGTCTCTAAAATTATTAAAAAAGTAAAACTCGATAAAGAGAATTTAAATATTTTAAGTAATGAATGTATTTCTATTTGCGAAGATTTTGGACCAGATCGAGATTACATCACCCTAGTTTTATTGTTAGAAAAAATTTATGAAATTGAAGAATTTGATGCTATAGAAAAAGACACTATTCTTAACATTATCAACAACTTTAAAGAAGAAATACATAGAATAAATGCAAAGATTCCTGCTCCGCCACTTTTTAATGCACTTCTAGAAACAAGAGCTATCGTAGAATGGTCATCGATGTTTTGGCTATATCCGTTTATACCAAAACACAAAAGCGAAAGAGAAAAACCGGTATTGCTAATACCACCCTATTTAGGCAATGACAATTCAACCACTTTTGTAAGAAAATATTTAAAATCTTTAGGTTTTAAAACCTATAAATGGGAATTGGGTGTAAACATGATCAACTCGAAATCACTCCCAAAACTCATTGAAAAGCTAGATGAAATTTTCGAAAAACATCAAGAAAAAGTGAATTTAGTTGGCTGGAGTGGAGGCGGAATATTCGCCAAAATTATAGCAAATAGATATCCAGAAAAAGTAGCACAACTTATTACCATTGGTTCTCCTGTTTGGGGTGTAAAAAACATGAAAACACCAATTATTACAACCTTAGAATTTATACGAGGTGCTAGACTAAAGGAAAGAAATGAAAAATTCATCAAAGAGTTAGAAGAAATTCCAAATCTGCCAATTACCTGTATTTATACCAAAACAGATGGTTTAATTCCTTGGAAAAACTGTATGGAAGCAGAAACCTATAGAGATGACATTAAAAATGTAGAAGTTTTTGGCAGCCATTGTGGAATGGGCGCAAATGCATCTGTATTATTAACGGTTGCCAGCGCATTGAATGCTAATACTGAAAAAGCAGCCAAAAAATCTATCATTCAAAAAGTAGAAACCTTATTTTTTCCAAGATTTTGGACAGAAAAAGGCGTATCGAAATTCACAAATCTTTTTTTTAGTTGATTATGGAACATAATTTAAAAAACATTATCAGTCATCCTAAATTCCAGGAAAAACTTGCATCCATAGCCACTCAAGAAGCAATGGAAATTGCAGAAGTGCAAAAAAAAGGTGCCGAATATATTCAAGAATTATATTCGCAACAGCATCCTATAGCCAACATGTTATCTGTAAAAGGATTTCAATTTATGATGTCTAAAGCCTACAATAACAAGATAGATATTGACCGTCAAGAAATTAAAAAACTAATGAAACTAATGCGACAAAATTCAGTTGCATTTATTTTAACACACAAAACCTATTTAGACACCGTGGTTTTAGTGACCACCTTAGCACGTTATGGAATGCCAATTCCGTATACTTTTGGAGGCATCAATTTAGCTTTCCCCGGTTTTAAACAATTGGGTAAAAATTCGGGATTAATTTTCATCCGAAGAAGTTTTAAAGAAAACCAAATTTACAAAATTGCTTTAAGACATTATATTTCTTGTATGATTGAAAATGGCGACCATTTAACCTGGAATATTGAAGGTACGCGTTCAAGAACAGGAAAAATTGTGTACCCACAAATGGGCATTTTAAAGTACATTATGGAAGGTGAAAAAGAAAGCACCAGAAATATCAAATATGTACCTGTTTCTATTGTCTATGATTTGATTCCTGATGTAAAGCAGATGACGGAAGAAGGCAGAGGACAAGAAAAAAAATCTGAAGACGTCAAAACCTTTGTAAAATACTTTAAAAAATTAGGCAACGAATATGGAAAAGCAGCAATTCGGTTTGGTGAACCCGTAGATGCAAGTGCACATCAAAATGCTATTATTCCAGATATTGAAGAAGACAGTTATTCAGACAAAAATACGTTACCTCGTTTTGCTTTTGAGTTGATTCACAAAGCTAATATGATTACGCCAGTAACCACAGTTTCTCTGGTTTGTAATGTATTATTAAACAATTTTGCCCTCACTAAAAGTGAAATAGAATTCAGCGTTATTAAGTTGATGAATTATATAGAACAGCGTAAAAATGACGTACTCATAGAACGTGGAAAAAGTATTGGGGCTTCTGTTCAAAAAGCATTAAACTTATTAAAAAGTTCGGGTATTGTTCAAAAAAACAAAGCCGGTTATAAAACCAAATATACATTAAACGCCACCGAATTTTTACCTGCTACTTATTATGCAAATATGGCTGCTGCACATTTGTATCACAGGGCTTTTATAGAAATGGCGTTGGTAAAAATTAAAGACGAAAAAGAAAATCGTATTTTATCTTTTTGGGAAGAAATTATGCGTCTGCGTAATTTATTTAAGTTCGAGTTTTTCTATACTAATAAACCTCAATTTAGTTCAGAGATTGAAGCTGAACTAAACTTATTCGATAAAAACTGGAGAAGTATCATAAACGATCCAGAAAGCGACATTCAAAACCTACTTTCAAAACAAGAGTTATTTGTTTCTAAAGGATTATTATTAATCTATTTAGAAGCCAATAAAGTAGTTTGTAAAACCTTACAATCTTGGGATTTAGAAGATGACTTCTCTGAACCTGAGTTTATAGAATTGTGCCTATTTAAAGGTAAAGAATTGCACTGGAAAAACAAAATTAGTAGATTAGATAGCGTTTCTAAACCTTTTTTAATTAGCGCATTACGATTGGCAAAAAACAGTAAATTGGTTCCTGAGCATAATAAAATCGATGGTAAACGATTAGATATTTGGATGGATTTCTTAGAAAACCTTACTGAAAGGCTATACTTTTTACAAAAATTAGAATCAGAAAATAGCAAGAAAATTAGCACTGAAAATGATGATGATGAAAAAGTGCCTGGTGCAGAAATTGAAAGTATTACGGCAGATGTTTTAGATGAAGAAGAAGGTCCGCATATTGCTGCTTTTTTCGATTTAGATAGAACATTAATCAATGATTTTTCCGCAAAACAATTTGTCAAATCTCGATTTTTAAGCGGAAAATCAACACCAAAAGAACTATTATCTCAATTTGCAACACTTATTGCCTACGCTATAGGAAATCGAGATTTTGAAATCTTAACAAAAATATCTGCGTTAGGTGTTAAAGGTATTAAAGAAAAACAATTTACAGATTTAGGAGAAGAAATCTTTAGAGATCATTTGGCATCAACAATTTATCCAGAATCTAGAACTTTAATTGCATCTCACCTAGAAAAAGGCCATCAAGTGGTTATTATTTCTGCAGCAACACGTTACCAAGTTACGCCAATTGCCAATGAATTAGGCGTAAAAGATATTTACTGTACTGAAATGGAAGTAAAAAAAGGTAAATTTACAGGTATGATTTCTGAAATGTGCTGGTCAGAAGGAAAAGCAAGAGCTGGTCGTACATTTGCCAAAGCAAATAACGTAGATTTATCGAAAAGTTTCTTTTATACAGATAGTATAGACGATTATCCTTTGTTAGAAATTGTAGGAAAACCCATTGCTACCAATCCTGATAATAAATTATCGCAATTGGCTTTTGAGAATGATTGGAAAATTCTTCGTTTTAAAGTCAACACGAAAAAACCGTTGGTAAATGGGGTAAGAACAGGTTTGGCTGCTGCTAGTTTGTATCCATCAGCATTAAAAGGAATTATAAAAGGTGCCTTATCAATGTCTCAAAAAGAAGGCGTAAATGCAACTATAGAAAGTATAGGAGATTTGGGAACCAAATTAGCAGGTTTAGATATTAATGTAAAAAACAAACACAATTTAGTAGACCATAGACCCGCAGTTTTTTGTTTCAATCATCAATCTTCGGCAGACTTTTTTATCATTTTAAAACTACTAAAAAAAGACGTTACAGGTATTGCTAAAAAAGAATTAGAACTTACACCTTTTGGCCCTATTTTTAAAGCGATGGGCGCTATTTTTATAGATCGTTCTAACAAAAAGAAAGCATTAGAATCTATGAAAAATGCTGCTGAAGTGCTAAAAAACGGAACATCGGTTGCTATAGCTCCAGAAGGCACCAGAAGTGGAAGTAAAAAATTAGGACCATTTAAAAAAGGTGCTTTTCATTTGGCCATGAAAGCTGGTGTACCTATTGTACCTATAGTGATTAAAAACGCCTATATGGCAATGCCAAAAGGAAGTAAAATGTTTAGTCCGACGCATATTGAGGTAGTTGTTTTAGATCCTGTTGATACTTCTGAATGGAATCCAAAGCATTTAGACACTTATGTAGAAGAAGTGCGTAATTTATATGTAAAAGAATTAGACAATTAATAAAAAACACCCCTAAAGCTCGGCCTTGGGGTTTACTATAAAAATCATTCTCGTGAAAACGAGAACCTAAATACTATTTATGAAACTACAAGTCGGCTTATTAGGTGGTGGATCTTGGGGAACTACGGTTGCTTCATTAACTGCAAAAAATACAAATACCATTATTTGGGCAAGAAACCAAAAAACGGTTGATGAAATTAATGAGCACCACACGAACCAAAAATATTTACCGGATGCCAAACTAACACCTTCTCTCGTAGCTTCTAATTCTATAAAAGAAACTGTTGAACATGCAGATGTAATTGTTTTGGGCATTCCTTCTCAAAATATGCGTAAAGTTTTAGAGGAAGCAAAACAATATATTAGACCTTGGGTGCCAATTATAAACTTAGCAAAGGGTTTAGAAATTAGCACAAAAATGCGAATGACAGAAATTATTGAAGAAATAATGCCTGGACATCCAGCAGGAGTTTTAACAGGACCTAATTTGGCAAAAGAAATTCATTTTGGTAATGCAGCTGCTGCTGTTATTGCTATGGTTGATAAGACTATTGCCTCTAAACTACAAGATGTTTTTAGCTCAGGATTATTTAGAGTATATACCAATACAGATGTTATTGGCTGCGAATTAGGTGGCGCTCTAAAAAATATAATCGCTATTGCCTCTGGTATGGGTGATGGTGCAAATGCGGGTGATAATACACGTGCCGCGATAATAACGAGAGGGTTAGCTGAACTCACCAGATTAGGAATTGCAATGGGTGGAAAACAGCGCACTTTTTATGGTTTGGCCGGAATGGGCGATTTAGTAGCAACTTGTTCATCATCGAAAAGCAGAAACCATCACGTTGGTTTTCAATTGGGTAGAGGAAAAAGCTTAGAACAGATTATTAATGAAATGAATGAAGTTGCAGAAGGTGTAAAAACCGCAAAAGTAGTAATGCAATTGGCTAAAGAATACAAGGTAGATATGCCTATTTCTGAAGAAATATATAAAGTTTTGTATGAAGGCAATACGGTAAACGAAGCTTTTAAAGGCTTGTTAAAATATGAAGTAGGTTCTGAAAAAGAGCCCGGTTAAAATTTTAAGTGATGACAAAAAAACAAGAACAAAACGCCTCATTTATGGTTCGTTTTCAACAACGAATTTTTGAAGAAAATGGAGATTCTAAAATACAATGGCGTGGTAAAATTACACATGTTCAAGATGGGGCTGAAAAACGATTTTCAGATTTTAATGATGCACTTACCTTTATGCAACATAAATTAGGTGAATTAACTGAAGAAGCTACCAAACACGAATCATCAGAAAAACAAGAAAGCATTTTAGACAAGAGCCTTTCTATGTGGAAAACCATTAAAGATGTTGGTCCAAAAGTAATTAGAGACACCATTAAAGATCCTAAAAAACAGTTATCGCATTTACAAGACGAAATTCAGGATAAAATAAATACTTTTGGTGAAGAAATCTCTGAGAAAGTGCATATTAACGAATGGAGAAATGCTTCTAGGTCTGACTTTAATAAAATCCAAAATCAGATTGAAACATTGGCATCTGCTATTGAAAAACTATCTCAAAAAGTCGATACTATAAAAAAATAAATTTTTTATGTCTGACTTTCTTCAACAACTTAACGAATTGGATACCTTCTATGAAAATGCGAATATTCGTATTGAAACATTAGGTAATTTTGTGGTTTGGAGAAATCAACAAAAAATAAATACCAAAGAATGGGGACGTGATAAAACCATTCAATTACTCCAATATTTAGTGTCCTACCGTCAAAGAAATGCATTGCATAAAGAAAAAATTATGGACCATCTTTGGGAAGATTGGAATGATCGTGATTTTAAAGTGGCTTTGCACGGAATTAATAAAGTATTAGAACCAGAAAGACCTTCAAGAATAGAACCAAATTATATTGTTAGACAAGGAGTTAGTTACCAAATAGATTTAGAAAAAGTTTGGATTGACGTCGAAATTTTAGAAAAATACATTAGTATTGGGAATCAATGTTTTGGCACTAATAATGAAATTGCAAAACAAGCCTATCAAAAAGCAATTGCAATCTATAAAGGCTCTTTTTTACCCAATCGAATTTACGAAGATTGGACATCCGAAGAACGAGAAAAATCACAACTTCTAATTTTAGGAGCCTACATTACTTTGGCAGAAATATTGGTTAAAGAAAATCCTTTAGAAAGTATTCGTTTGGCACAAAATGCGTTACGTATTGATGCTGCTTGGGAAGATGCTTACAGAATACAAATGCAAGCCTATATTGCCAAAGGTAACAGGCCACAAGCCATAAAAACCTATATGAAATGTGAAGTCATTTTAGAAGAAGAGTATGGTATATCACCTTTACCTGAAACTAAAAAGCTATTACAGGAAATAGAAAATATTAGTTAGACACAAATTTAGCTGATTACCATAATCATCTGGTTTTCAAACCTAAACCTATAAGAAAAACACATTCTCTTTCAATAATATCTTTAAGGTTTCTTTGTATTTCCTCTAAACCCTTTGCGTAACAATCTGTGATAATTCGTGCAATTAGTGTCAGAAATAATCATAAATACTTCGCTGTAACTCATCTGCAACTCGCAGTTCTTATGTTTGTATCAAAATTAACAATTAAACGAATTAATAAGATGAAAACAATATCAATACATACAATAAAAGAACAAGCTTTAGATTTAAATAACAAAGCATTAAAAATAACTGAAAAAAGAGTTTTAAGTTCTTTTGATAAAGTAGAAAACGTTCAAAATAAAACAGATAAGCTATTAAAAAAGAGCTTTGAATTTTCGAATAAACAACAAGATAATTTTTTCAACAATCTTGAAAATGGCAAAAAAATGATTTGGAAAAACTTAAATAAAACCTTAGATTTTTTTAGCAAAAACTAAACTGTAACTCATCTGTAACTCACAGCATTTATATTTGCAGTATCAAAATAAAAACAAAGTTAAAACCAAGTTAAAAACATATATCATGGCAACAAAGAAAAACAAAAAACAAAATAAATTAGGAAAAGCAAAAGCAATCGTTAAAAAAATAAATAGCGATTTAATTGATGCTTCTTTCAACGCTATTGAAACTACTGTAAAAACAGGAGAAAAATGGCAAAAATTAACGGCCAAATTAGTTAAGAAAGCAGAACCATTAACCAAGAAACAAATTAATATGGTTGTAGAAACTGCTGAATCTATTAAAGGTCAATTAGACAATAGTACAGCGCGTTTAAAAACATTAGTAGGTTACGATCCTTCAATGCTAGACAGTGCAAAAAAAATGATTAAAGAAAACCCTTTAGTTGAAAAAGCTGAAGAGATGAAAGATAAAGTTCAGAAAGAAGTAGCTAATAATAAATTGGTTCAAAAAGCTGAAAAAATGTCTGAAAAATTAAAGAAAAATATTTCTGAAACGATTGACGATGTAAAAGAAAAAATCGAAGATTATACAGAAGGTGCTTTAAACACGGTAAACGAAAAATTAGAAGATATTAAACCTTCTAAAACTAAAAAAACTACGAAGAAAAAAGTAGTTAAAAAAGAGATTGTTGTGGAAGAAGCAATAATTGTTGAAAAAGTTGAGGAAACAAATGATTTAAAAGTGATTAAAGGAATTGGTCCTGTTTTAGAAAAATCATTAAATGAATTAAACGTTACTGCTTATAGTCAAATTGCAAAAATGACCATTAAGGATATGACTAAATTATTGACTGATGCCGGTATCAATGCAAAAATTTATGATTTATCTGGTTGGAAAGCACAAGCAAAATTAGCTTTAAAAGGAGATATGGAAGCAGTTAAAAACTGGGAAAGAAAATAAAAATAATAGTTAAAACGTTAAGTTATGAGTACTAAAAAAATAAAAAAAGAAGACTTTACAAAAAAAGTAGAAGAGACCATTAAAAAAGTAAAAACTTCGGCTGCACATGCAAATGACTATGCTCTGCACACAACAGAAGAAATGGTTACGGAAACTATTACTATGGCTAGTGAGTGGCAAAAAGTAACTGAAAAAGCCTTAAAAGGCGGAGTTCAATTGTTAGCCAATCAACAAAATTTAATTTTTGACACTCTAGAAACGTATAAAGATCATTTTGTACAAGGTAAAAAAAGATTTCGCGAAATATTTGCGTAATATCCCACTTATATTTTTAGAAAAACCAAGTTAAATTTTAACTTGGTTTTTTGTTTTTATAGAGTTCATTTTTCTTTTAACCATAAAACGTTTCGTATTTTTGCAGCATACTTTTATTATATGACAGAAAAGACAAAAATCTCTAAATTAGACATCCTAACGTTATATATGGATTTGGTTGCAGAAACCAAAATTAGACCCGATGATGTTGATGGTTTTTGTGAAGAAGTTCAATTAGATACAGACAATTTTTACGAGCATTTTAAATCATTAAAGAAAGTTGAAAAAACAATTTTTAATGAACTTTTTAAGAACTCTTTAGAAGTTTTAAATGAAAGTGAAGAGTTTGTTTCTTTTGATGGAAAAAACAAACTACTAAGTTTATACTTTACATTTTTTGAAAACTTAAACCTTAACAGATCCTATGTAGAAGTAGTTTTAAAAGGATGTAAAAATCAGCTAAAATCGTACAAATCCTTTTCAGGTTTAAAAAAGAGCTTTTTACAATTTGTAGATGATTTAGCTTTATCCGAAAGTATTTTACCAATTGATGGTCTAGAGAAATTTCAATCTAACATCATCAGTCATTCTGCTTGGATTCAAATGTTACTCACTATCAAATTTTGGTTAGAAGACAGCTCAGAATCTTTTGAAAAAACAGACATATTTATCGAAAAATCAATCAATACTAGCTTCGAACTTATAGAAAACAAATTTCTAAAAAACGTTTTTGATTTAGGGAAATTTGTGTACAAAGAAAAATTCCAAAAAAACACGGATTAAAAGTATGAAAAAAGCGAGTAGAATTCCGATTTCAAAAATACAAAGAGCTACAAAACTAGTAACTACAGGTGCAAAAGTAGGTGTAAATTACTTAAAATATTACGGTAATAAAATCACAGAATCTGAAGCAGAAGCGAGAGAAAAACTAAATAAAGATAATGCCGAAGACATTTACGACAGCTTAAAAGACTTAAAAGGAAGCCCTTTAAAAGTTGCGCAGATGTTAAGTATGGAAAAAAGTATTTTACCAAGAGCTTATGTCGAAAAATTCTCTCTAGCACAATTTTCTGTACCTCCACTTTCTGAAGCGTTAGTTTTAAAAACCTTCAAAAAAAGTTTTGGCAAATTTCCATCAGAAATTTATGATAAATTTGACCCTAAAGCATACAATGCTGCGAGTATCGGTCAAGTGCATAAAGCTGAAAAAGATGGCAAAAATTTAGCGGTAAAAATTCAATATCCAGGAGTCTCTGATAGTATAAAATCAGATTTAGCATTATTGAAACCTTTTGTAATTAGAATGTTTAATATGAAAGGCAAAACTTCGGATGAATATTTCTTCGAAGTTCAAGACAAGTTGTTAGAGGAAACAGATTATATCTTAGAAGTTCAACAAAGTAAAGAAATCGTAAATGCTTGTAAAAATATTGATCATCTTGCTTTCCCTAATTATTATTCGGATTTATCGTCGAAACAAATCATAACTATGGATTGGATGGATGGTATTCATCTATCAGAATTTACGGCGATAAATACAAACCAAAAATTGGCAAACCAAATCGGACAAGCCTTATGGGATTTTTATATGTTTCAAATTCATAATTTGAAAAAAGTACACGCAGATCCGCATCCAGGAAACTTTTTAGTTTCTGAAAAAGGCGAGTTAATTGCCTTAGATTTTGGTTGTATGAAAATCATACCTTTAGAATTTTACAATCCATATTTTGTTTTAGCAAGAAAAGAAACTTTGGCTGATGAAGCGCTTTTTGTAGAAAAAATGTTTGAATTAGATATCTTAAGAAAAGAAGACCCAAAAGAAGAATTCGAATTTTTTAAGGCAATGTTTCACGAAATGTTATCCATATTTACACAACCTTTTCACGCTGACGAATTTGATTTTTCTGATGCCGCATTTTTTGGTAAAATATCAGAATTTGGAGAACGTTATTCTAAAAACACAGAATTACGATCTTACAATGCAAGTAGAGGTTCAAAGCACTTTATTTATATGAACAGAACCTTTTTTGGTTTGTATAATTTAATGTTCGATTTAAAAGCACAAGAGATTAAAATTAATAATTTTATGAATTTGTAAAATCTTTATTACATTCGTAAAGTAAATAAGACTAAATCAATCAAAAACAATGCTAATAATTGGAATTGCAGGTGGCACTGGAAGTGGTAAAACTACGGTTGTTAATCAAATTGTAAAACAACTGCCAAATGACGAGGTTTGTGTAATTTCGCAAGATTCATATTACAAAGCAACAGATAATTTGTCTTACGATGAGCGTACAAAAATAAATTTTGATCACCCAAGAGCTATCGATTTTGAGTTGTTAATCAAACATTTAAAAGAACTTAAAAAAGGAAAAACCATAAATCAACCTGTTTATTCTTTTGTAACCCACAACAGAACAAAAGATAGCGTAAAAACGCATCCACGAAAAGTTGTGATTGTAGAAGGTATTTTAATCTTCAATAGCGAAGAATTACGTGATTTATTTGATATTAAAATCTTTGTACACGCAGAAACCGACGAACGTTTAATACGCAGAGTACGACGAGATATTTCTGAAAGAGGACGCGATATTGATGAAGTTTTAAATCGTTATCAAAACACATTAAAACCTATGCATCAACAATTTATAGAACCTACCAAAAATTTTGCAGATATCATTATACCTAATGATAGGCACAATACTGTAGCTATAGATATTGTAAGAAGTGTAATTAACGAACGATTGTAAACAATCTCGACATGCGTTTTTTTAAAAATCTAAAAAGTAATTTTATCTTTAAAATAATTACAAATGTGTTTGTAGTTATTTTAATTCCGTTTATCATATGGATGCTATTTTTTGATGAAAACTCTTATTTAGTACATCGCAAATTTAATAATGAAATTAAAGATCTAGAAACTACCATTTCGTTTTACAAAACGAAGATTGAAAAAGACAAAGAAACGATTAAAAAACTCGAAGATTCTTTAGAGTTAGAACGTTTTGCAAGAGAAAAATACTTAATGAAAAAAGAAAACGAAGACATTTATATTATTGAATTTGATACCATAAAATAATGAACGATTTTCTATTCGATGAGTTTGATGCGGTTTCGTCTGCCGCTTGGAAACAAAAAATTCAAGTAGATTTAAAAGGCGCAGATTACAATGATACGCTGCTTTGGAAAACAGACGAAGGCATTACAGTTAAACCATTTTACACCAAAGAAGATCGCAAAAACACCCCTTTAAATTTACCGAAAAAAGGCTTTAACATTTGTCAAAGTATTTTTATTGATGACGAAAAAATAGCGAATTCCTTAGCACTCGATGCTTTAAAACGCGGTGCAAATACGATTCAATTTAAGGCTTCAAAACCATTTGATCTTAAAACTTTACTTGAAGGATTTCCAGATAAAACACTTATCTATTTTCAACTCAATTTTTTAGATGCCCGTTTTCAAACAAAACTTGCTGACTTTTGCCATTCAGAGAACACGTTTATTCAAACTGATATTTTTGGTAATTTGGCCGAAAATGGCAATTGGTTTATCAACCTAAAAGAAGATCATAAACAATTGGAAAAAATTGTTGCAAAAAGCAAAAATTGTATTTCAGTTTCTGGAGATTTGTATCAAAATGCTGGTGCAAATATTCCACAACAATTAGCTTATACTTTAGCACACGCAAACGAATATTTGAATCATTTTGGTGGAGAAATCACAAAAAAAATCAGTTTTAATTTTGCAGTTGGCAGTAATTATTTTTTCGAAATTGCCAAATTAAGAGCGTTTCGAATTTTATGGGCATCACTCTTAAATGAATATGATGTAAAAAACACAGCAGCTCATATTTTTACGCAACCCAGTTTACGCAACAAAACAATTTACGATTATAACACGAATATGTTGCGCACAACGTCAGAATGTATGAGTGCCATTTTGGGTGGTTCAAATACAATTGCAAATGTTGCTTATGATAAAATTTATCATAAATCAAATGAGTTTGGAGAACGAATTGCAAGAAATCAGCTCTTAATTTTACAGCAAGAAAGTTATTTAGCATCTGCCCAAAATATTGCTGATGGCAGTTATTATATAGATGTACTTACACATCAATTGGCAGAAAAAGCACTTTCTATTTTTAAACAAATAGAAAAAGGAGGTGGATTTTTAAAACAATTAAAAGCAGGAATCATTCAAAAAAAGATTCAAGAAAGTGCTTTACATGAAGAAGAAAAATTCCACACAAAAGAAATTATTTTATTAGGTTCAAATTTACAATCGAACCAAAATGATAAAATGAAAGAAAATCTTGAATTGTATCCTTTTGTAAAACAACGCCATATAAAAACACTAATCACTCCAATTGTCAGAAAACGACTTTCTGAAAATTTAGAAAAAAAACGTTTAGACAATGAGTAGAAAAGATGTATCAAATATTAGTTTAAAAAGTTCAAAGTTCAGAGTTCAGCGTTCAGAGTTAAAAACTAAGAATTCTGATGAGCAACTCATAACTCATAACTCAAAACTCATAACTCGAAAACATGAAGACTTTATTGCCGGAATCGCCCCAAACCTAAGAGGTCCATATTCCACAATGTATGTACGTAGACCTTGGACAATTAGACAATATGCTGGTTTTTCTACTGCAGAAGAGAGTAATGCATTTTACAGAAGAAATTTAGAAGCAGGGCAAAAAGGATTGTCAGTTGCCTTCGATTTAGCTACACACAGAGGTTACGATTCAGATCACGAACGGGTGCAAGGTGATGTTGGCAAAGCGGGGGTTGCTATAGATTCTGTAGAAGACATGAAACTACTGTTTGATCAAATTCCTTTAGATAAAATGTCGGTTTCAATGACGATGAATGGGGCAGTTTTACCCATTTTAGCGTTTTATATTGTGGCTGCAGAAGAACAAGGAGTTGCTCCAGAATTATTATCAGGAACCATACAAAATGATATTTTAAAGGAGTTTATGGTGCGTAATACCTACATCTACCCTCCTGCTCCATCAATGAAAATTATTGCGGATATTTTTGAATATACCAGTAAAAAAATGCCGAAATACAATTCGATTTCTATTTCTGGTTATCACATGCAAGAAGCCGGAGCCACAGCAGAAATTGAATTGGCATATACCTTAGCAGACGGATTAGAATACATCAAAAAGGGAATTGAAACTGGAATGGACATCGATACTTTTGCGCCAAGATTATCGTTCTTTTGGGCAATTGGTATGGATCATTTTACTGAAATTGCAAAAATGCGTGCAGCAAGAATGTTGTGGGCAAAAATTGTAAAGAAGTTCAATCCTAAAAATCAAAAATCATTAGCGTTAAGAACACATTGCCAAACAAGTGGTTGGTCTTTAACAGAACAAGATCCTTTTAACAATGTTGCCAGAACAACTATTGAAGCGATGGCTGCTGCTTTTGGAGGCACACAAAGTTTACATACCAATGCATTAGATGAAGCCATTGCATTACCAACAGATTTTTCTGCAAGAATTGCAAGAAACACACAAATTTATTTACAGCAAGAAACGCATATTACGAAAACTGTAGATCCTTGGGCTGGTAGTTATCACGTTGAAAAACGTACGGAAGAAATTGCCAACAAAGCTTGGGAGTTAATTAAAGAGGTTGAGGATTTAGGCGGAATGACCAAAGCCATTGAAAAAGGAATTCCGAAATTAAGAATCGAAGAGGCTGCAGCCATAAAACAAGCTAAAATTGATAGTGGTAAAGATGTTATTGTAGGCGTTAATAAACACCAATTAAAACAAGAAGACCCTTTACACATTTTAGAGGTTGATAATGAAGCCGTTCGTAAATCTCAAATAGAAAGATTAAATACTTTAAAAGCAACTAGAAATACGATAGAAGTTAAAAAATCTTTAGTACATTTAACCAATGCCGCAAAATCTGGTAAAGAAAATTTATTAGATTTAGCCGTAAAAGCTGCTCGAAACAGAGCGACTTTAGGTGAAATTTCTGATGCTTTAGAAACTGTTTTCGGCAGACACAAAGCGGTAACTAAAACCATTTCTGGCGTGTATAGTAAAGAAATAAAAGACGATAAATTATTCAAACAGGCTTCTGAATTAGCTGATAAATTTGCTGAGTTAGAAGGAAGACGTCCACGAATACTAATTGCTAAATTAGGCCAAGATGGCCATGATCGTGGAGCAAAAGTCGTAGCAACTGGTTATGCAGATTTAGGGTTTGATGTAGACATTGGCCCTTTGTTTCAAACTCCACAAGAAGCCACCAAACAAGCTGTAGAAAATGATGTACATATTTTAGGTATTTCTTCTTTAGCTGCTGGTCATAAAACCTTAGTCCCGCAAGTAATTGCTGAACTCAAAAAATACGGGCGAGAAGATATTATGGTGATTGTAGGCGGTGTAATTCCTGCTCAAGATTATCAATTTTTATTTGATGCTGGTGCAGTTGGTATTTTTGGCCCAGGTACAAAAATTGCACAAGCCGCTATCGATTTAATTACGATTTTGCTTGATAGTGTTGCGGAGTAGTTTGGTTGGTTTGTAAATTTATTTTTTATTAATTTCATCACGAATTAAGAATCAACCATATACAAAACCACGGTAGTAAACCTTTAAAAAAAACTATAAGCAAGATAAAAATGATTCATCAGTTTTTTCATTATATTTGAGAAAACAACTACCCAATGAAAAAAATTACATTTTTACTTTTAGTTTTTACTATTTGTAATTTTCAGGCACAAAAAATCTCCAAAAACAAAAAAGCATTAATCCAATCCGTAGAAAAGCACAAACAAGCGCTTATTAAAATTAGTGATGCTATTTGGAGTGCTGCAGAAACTGCTTTTGAAGAAACAAAATCCGCAGAAATACTAGCAAGTTATGCAGAAAGTCAAGGGTTTACTTTAGATAGAGGCGTTGCAGAAATGCCAACTGCTTTTGTGGCGACTTATGGTTCTGGTTCTCCTGTAATAAGTGTTCTTGGTGAGTTTGACGCTTTACCTGGACTTTCTCAAGATACCAAACCCACAAAATCTCCAATCGTAGAAGGAAATCCTGGTCATGGTTGTGGACATAATTTATTTGGTGCAGGTAGTTTAGGAGCTGCTGTTGCTATAAAAGAACTCATAGAACAAGGAAAAATAAAAGGCACTGTAAAGTTTTTTGGTACACCATCCGAAGAGAAATTCTTTGGTAAAATTTGGATGGTAGAAGCGGGTCTTTGGGATGATGTTGATGTAAATATCAGCTGGCATCCTTTTGCAGTTACAGAGGCTGATGTGCAAAGTACGTTAGCCTTAGTCGATTTTAAAGTCGAATTTTTTGGACAAGCTGCGCACGCTGCTGCAGATCCATGGAATGGTAGATCTGCTTCTGATGCTTTAGAGCTGTATACGTCAGGAATTAATTATTACCGAGAACATGTAAAGCCAACGGTTAGAATGCATTACCACATTCAAGATGGAGGTCAAGTAGTGAATGTAGTACCAGATTACTCAAGATTATGGGTAAGAGTAAGAGATACCAAACGTGAAGGTCTAATGCCTGTATATGAGCGTGTAATGAAAATGGCAGAAGGTGCTGCAATCATGGCAAATGTAGATCACAAAGTTTCTTTAATTTCTGGGATTTATGAAGTTTTAGTAAATAGAGAAGGTGGTAAAATATTGCAGCAAAATTTAGAATTGTTAGGTCCAATTTCTTATACTGAGGATGAAATTGCGTTTGGTAAAAAAATTCAAGAAGCCACTCAAAAACCATTGGTTGGTATGGATAGTAAGATTACTTCTTTAAAAGAAACCTCAGAAAATCCTGGTGGAGGAAGTACAGATGTAGGTGATGTAAGCTGGAATGTACCCAACATCAACCTAAAAGTTACGGTTGCTCCGAAAGATACACCTTGGCATTCTTGGGCAGTTGTGGCTTGTGGAGGCATGAGTATTGGCCATAAAGGAATGGTTTATTCTGCCAAAGCAATGTCTATGACGATGTTAGATTTGTTTGAAAACCCAGATTTGGTACAAAAAGTAAAAGAGGAGTATAAAGAACGAAAAGGAGATGTGGTTTACAAACCTA
>TARA_R110002126_G_scaffold39767_2_pt1 | contig 47783 bp, 45 predicted proteins | sample TARA_R110002126 | Tara Oceans TARA_R110002126 (sample SAMEA4397536) | marine metagenome | biome: Polar Biome; feature: [DCM] deep chlorophyll maximum layer (ENVO:01000326); material: water (ENVO:00002006), including particulate matter (ENVO:01000060) such as... | depth 30 m | reverse complement strand
ACCAAATGGTGGAAGCGAGACTGTAAAAATTATAGAAACAAATACAAATTTTGGTACATTTATGCACCGAAAATTAGCTTATAAATTTGCTTCTTGGTTAGATGTAGATTTTGAGCTTTGGGTCTATGACACTATAGATGAACTTTTACAAAAAGATTTTAAAAAAATAAAATCAACAGTAAAAGAGGTTTCTTCAAAAGAAAAACAGTTAGAAAATATAGTTTTACAAATTCAAAATAGCGATAATACAGAAGCTAAAAATTTATTAATTGCTTTGTCAGACTTAGAAACAGCAAAAAAAACCAAAACAAAAGCTATTGGAGCCTTAACAAAACAAATTAAAATGGAATTCTCATAAATTAAATAAAATAATCTATTCTATTCTTCTTCTTTAGGAATTAAAAAATAAGTTGTTACTTGGTAACTACCAGAAAAATCATCTTTCATTTCTGTTATAAACATCCATTCTCTTGTTTTTTTTAGGTCTGAATAAGATAAACTCCACCTCGTGTTTTCATTTAGAGAACCATCAGGATTAATACTTTTAAATTGTTTGTAACCATTAGCATCTAAGGTTTTTTTAACTTTCATAGAAAAGTTAAAACCTTTTCCAGTCATATGAATTATAGTATCTGTAATTTTTAAAGTTCCTTTCATTTTAACTGTACCAAATGAAGAGGAAACTTTTTTGTAAGTGAATTCTTGAGATATTAAAGATGTTGCAATAAAAACAAGAGCAATTGTAAAAATTTTCTTCATAATAATTTATATTTTTTATTCAAAAATAAACAATTCTAAACAAATATGTATGCGTTTGCACATTGTTTAATTAAATTTTATATCTTTGCTTTGTCACAAATAGTAAGGTATCAAATTATGATATTAAAATTTACAATAATAAAATCTCGCATATGGCAACCTTTGGTTGCACTCTTCAAATCTAATTTGACTGCTGTTTGTGACAAACATATGCGAGTACTTTATAAATATCTATATTATGTCACAAACAGTAGAAAACAACGCAAAAACTCCAATTTGCAAACAAAGTGAAGCTTTAATTAGCTTACTTACCAATTACAGTAAAGAAGATGTAAACTATGCGTTTACAGAGAATCAGAAAATTTTTAATGAGTGGTTAGAGGGTGAGTATGCAGATAATCAAGAAAAAAGGCGTTCCGCTTTATATTCTGTGCAAATTTTATCAGAATTAGGTACTATTATACAAGGTATATCACCTAAAAAAATTAAGAAACTGTACAAACAAATGCAATCTTTTAAAAAGGAAATAGCGTAATGGTACCTTTTACTAAAATTACAGTGGTACTATTAGATAGTACTGTTGTGGCTTACCCCAATGCTACCTTAAATGAAGTTGCTGTAGATTGTTTAGGTAAATTAGCAAAAAGAAACCCAATGCTAATAAAAATAGATGCAGACAATAAACTCTATTTTAATGCTACCGTTTTTAATGCCTGGTTACAAAAAGAAATAGATGGTAAAGAGTTGTTTGATAAATTACAGGTAGATAATTTAGTGCGTAACAAAGCGTTAATTAAAACAGAAAAAATTACTATAGAAGATGATAGTCTCTGGTTATTAAAAGGCAATATGTGTACTCTTGCAGATGATGATTTGTTTATCTCCGAAAAGTTAGACAACCGCTTTAAATTGGCAATTTAAAATGATAAAGACATCGCTTAAATTCTTATATTTGTAGCAAGAAATAGAACGTGTCATATACTTATTTCTAAATTTATAAACCTGCAATCTCGACCATTGCAGGTTTTTTTATGCGCTAAACTTAAAATTAAAAGACTTATTCTAAATAAGTCTTTTTTTATACGTAAAACTCTAAAAATCAACACTTAAATTAAAAATAAAATCCGTTAAACCTCTAAAAATCAACCATAAAACCTAAAATTTAAAATTTTTTGGTTTTTGGTGTCTCTCGAAACACTGACACGCTCAGAATCGTATATGCCTGTTTTTTTTGTGTTTTTTTAGATATATGATTGCTCATTTGTAGCCTTGGTTCTTGCTCAGACCAACCAAATAAAGGGTTTAGAGCGTGCTTCTCCATATCATATAACTTAATTGTTGTCTGTGTATAATTGTATCAAATTATAATGAATGGAGGTTATAAAAAAAGCTGAAGCATTGCAAAGAATGAGAGCCTTATCTCAACAGAACATTCCGTTTTCGTTTGGGTTCCTTAGTTTCTCAACTTCAAAGGAAACTGCATCAACTTATAAGGTAGTTGATAAAGCTTTGTTACGTTCAGGATTAAGACAAGATCAAAGCGAAATGCATAACATATTAATAGCCTACACTGATTATTCAGAGGCTGTAGATAAGCCAAGGCATTTCTACTACCCTTTATTAATGATGTTTAATGGACTAAAAGTGAAGCCGTGAATATAGATAAACAACCAGAAGGAGATATCATAACTGCAGCTGAAACCTGTTATACTTATAAGATATCAGAAAACCCTAGAGATTTTATAGACGTACGTCCTAAAGAAGATACCTTAGATTGGGTTAACAAAGACTACTATGTAGCAGACTGGCGCATACATCCTTATGGTGATAATAATGATCTACCTAAAGAAATACAGCGCGTTATACAAAACAATCCAGATGCTCCAGGAGAGTTAAAGCGTAAGACTAATTTACTATGGGGTAAAGGTCCTAAACTATACAAAGAAGAAATTAAAGACAATGAGCTGGTAAGAACTTGGCTCAATGAAAGCGAGGTTGCAGACATTTACCAATGGTTACGCAGTTGGAACTGGGAAGAGTATTTAATGAAATGTGCGGTAGATTATCAGCACGTTGAAGGCTTCTTTACAAAGATATTTTTAAATAGAGGAAATACAAGGTTAGGCAAACCTGCAAAAATAGCCAAATTAGAGCATTGCCAAATCGATAGAACTCGTAAAGTATCAAGAAAAAGCAACATCAAACTAAATGCTACACACGCGTTAGTTACCGATTTTTCTTTTGATACAATGATGGATCTCTTAAATGCATCCGTATATAAATTGTTCGATTATAACAATCCTTTTCAAGATAAAACAACGGTACATTATAGCAATATGTACAGCTTTTGTCAAGATTATTATACGGTTCCAGATTTATATGGTGCCTTAGAATGGATTAGACGTTCTAACGCATCCGCATTAATCTTAAAAGCCTTATCTAAAAACGGAATTAATCCCTCTTTTCACGTAGAAAGTCCGCAAGCTTTTTGGGATGGCATAGAAACCAAATTAAGACAAAATTGTAGAGACAGAAATAAGCCTTACAAACATCAAATGTTGGTAGATTATGAGCAAGAAATTTTACAAGGTGTAGCTAAAGTTTTAGCATCAGAAAAAAATACAGGTAAATTTTGGCATACTAAAAAGACTTTTGAAGTTAACGGAACAAATTTATTAGAACACGGTTGGACCATCAAAAAGATTGACCAAAACGTGATGGATTACATCAACGCTCAGGTTAAAATATCCGACCACGCTAGTAAAAAAATATCTAGTGCAATTGGTTTAAATCCAGCTTTGGGAGGCACAGGCACAGACACCAAAGTAAATAGTGGTGGCGAACAACATTACGCATTACAAAACTATTTGTTAACGCAAAATGATATTCCAGAAATGATAGTGTGCAAAGCTATCAATATGGCAATTAGTATCAATTTTTCGAATACTGTAAAAGTTGGTTTTTATCACATATCACCTAAAAAATTACAAGACGTAACACCTAGTGAGCGTCCAGAAGCAAAAATCTAATTATGAATTTACTCTTTACAGACGGCACTACAGGTAACGCAGAAATTAAAGAACTGTTAGGTTTTTTAGATGTTGATGTTCCGTATAAAAACCTAAAATCAAAAATAATATCTGCTACAAATGATGTTATTGATTTAATAGGTCAAGCTACTTATGATTTATCAGTAACAGAATATCAAAAAGAAAGCGCGCAAAACGATGCTTTTATTTTTGCGGTTCGCTATCCAATTGCAATTCAAGCCTATCGTGATTATGCGCCTCATAATGATGTTTCACACACCAACCAAGGACGATTAAATCGTTTAGAGAAAGACCAAAAGTCAGCTTTTCAATGGCAAATTGATAATGATAATGAAGCCTTAGAAAGAAGTTACTACAAGGCCTTAGACGATTTAATCAAATATTTAGATGCAAATATTACAAGTTGGAAAGAAACTGCAGAATACAAACAAACGCATCACGAATTTATATCTACAGCAATAGCGTTTGATCAAGTATATCCAATAGGCAAATCAAGATTATTATTTTTAAAAATGTCTCCGGCTATTGATTTATGCGAATCTTTAGAAATCATTCCAAGAGTAGGCAAAGAATTAATCGCTTTAATTAAAGAGTATCCTTATGATTATTCAAAACTTTTAAAAACAATTCATAATGCCATTGCATTTTATGCTTTGTCTTGGTCTATGCGCAGAATGTCTGTAAAATTATTTCCAGAAGGTGCTTTGCAAGGTTTTAAATCTGATAGAATTCACGGTAAAGCGCAAAAACCATCAGAAAATAATGAAGCGTATGCAGTTGCACATTATTTTGAGCAAGATTTTAATAAAGCGGTTTTAGAAATCGAAAATATGGTTGCAGAAATTAATCGACCAATAGATGAAGAAGTAGCCGAATTAAAACCAAACATCAATCCAGATAATCAATTTTTATCCTTATAATTATGAAAATCATCCAAACCATTATCAATTTTTTTAAAAACTATTTCTATAACAGAAAATTAAAAAAGTTGACCCAAAAACTGCAAAAAGGGGCGCAAGAAAAAAACCAAGACCGTAAAAAATTACAGTTTTTAATCGCATTAAGAGTAAAGCGCTATTTAAAAAAATCGCCACATAATAAGTCAGAATATATTCCACCAAGTTTTAAAGAACGCCAAAGAATAGCAGCTATCTTACAAAAAGATTTCAGAGATCAGTTAGGGGCTTTAAATGTTACCATTAATAACGAATTCAAATTAGTGTAATGCACAAATTAGAAATCATAGAAAAAAATAAAGTAATCGAGTTTCCTGAAGATTTATCAGAATGCAATACTGTGCAATACATTAATGTATCGAATTTGTTGTATCAATATGATAAAGGAAAGATAGATTATACAACATTCAGAATTCAAGCTACAGCCTTATTATTGTTAGAAAAACCAATCACCAAAGAAAAAGAAGGCGATGATGCTAAATACCAAAACATTGCCAATATAGCAGAATGTTTAGATTCTTTTTTTGAGTTAGATGCAAATGATAAACCAATCATCAAACAATATTACATACACAACCCAATCGAAGAAATTAAGGTGATGGACAATCTAAAAATAAAAACCTTTCTTGGTCCATCAGATGAATTCGACAATGTTTCTTTTGGCGAATATGTAGACGGATTAGGTTTTATGTACGATTATTTAGATACCAAAGACGATCAATTTCTATATCTATTAATGGCAACATTTTATAGAGAAAAACAAGGGTTACTCAACAAAAAAGGGCGTTTTTCTAAAGATAAAAGAGTCGTTTACAATCAAGATGAAGTTTCAGAAATTGCCAAGCTTTTAAAACATCAAAATAAAGGAATTGTCTATGGCTTTTTCTTACTCTTTACCAGTTTTCAAAAATACTTGCAAACTGCGGTTATTTACATACAAGGAAAAGAAATCGATTTATCACTCTTGTATAAAGATTTTCCTACGGATAAAAAAACGCCCAAAAGTGATATTCCAGGACTAGGGATGAAATCCTTACAATATATGATTGCAGAAAGCGGCGTTTTTGGCGATTTAGAAAAAGTACGTCAAGCAAAGCTCTGGGAAATCTTAATCAGAATGTACGACATCAGAAAACGAGATTTCGATGCCTTATTAACGCAAAAATCAGCCAGCTAATGTTACTCGTAAACGAACTTAGAAATTATATCACTTTACTAAAAGATGAGATTGCAGAAATAACCGATTCACAAACAGTTATGGACGATTCTCAACTCAGTAAGTTTTTAAAAGACCAGCCTTTAGCTGCTGTTTTAATAGTGGGCATCATACCAAAACACAAGCCAAAAGGCACTACAGATAGTTTAATCAGTCAAGATCAAACCTCTATTTTATTGCTTAATAAAGTAGATCGTTCAGAAATGCCTCACGAGGCATTTCTAGACAACATTCACAAAATGCAAGGCATAGCAAGAAACCTTACCAATCGTTTACTCGATGATGCAGAAAATGATGAAAGTTGTGGTTTTATGCGATACCTAAAGGCAAACACCTTAGATATCAATCCTATTTGGGGTTTAAATTCCTGCGATGGCTATCAAATTGATTTTTCTTTGCATACTAATTTTTAAAGTCGTATTTTTGTTTACTAAATTAAAAAGATGACCACAGAAGAAATCGAAAAACTATTTTTAGAAGAAGTAAATAAAGAGGAGTTTAGAAAGCGAAAAGATTTTACCAAGCAACACAAATACAATTACAGAAATAGAACCACCAAAGTAGGTTTAATGATAGAAGTATTGCATAAAATAGGGGCTATAAATATAACTAAGACAGAAAATAATATTCCATTAAAAAGTGATATTCCTCTTTTTAATGGGGAAGAAATCAAAGTTTATGAAAGTAAATATGTAGACCATGCTCAATTATTAGTTCCTGAAGGATTCCTTGAGAAAGATTAAAACAGAATGAGTTTACTAGAAGAACGCAAAAAAACAGCAGAAGCCATTGCTAAAGGTAAGTTTGTAGATTATACACTTACCCAACAAAGCCGTGAGTTAAATGCAGATATTCAAAGAAGAATGTCTTCATTCTCATCAGCGTTCTGGAATCAAAGAAACTTTACTGTAGCTGGTAATGTGCTAACCTATACCACTAAAAAAGTACACAGATTTGCAGATATGAAAACCCGCCAAACAAAAACAGGTATTATTAACAAAAAACGATATCAAATACATAACAAACCAATATTTGGGCATCTAAACGATATTGTAAGAGAATTAAATGTAGGCTTTACAGATGCTGTAAAAAGTCATTTTATGTCTCTAGAAAAATAAATACTTTGCGTGGTTAATTTTAAAAATAATTAATTATGCAAAAAGAAAGCACTAGTGCTGAAAAAGAAAAAAACTACCTAAAAAAACACTTCAAAGAAATGTTTTTCACTTATCTAGAAAGTGAAGTTGCAGATTGCCAAAAAGACCGACAACATAAACTTTTTGTTTTCTTAGAAATACGACAAAAATTAAAATAATGTACAAATAAGTATATTTTTTGTTTACCTATGAGTATATTTTTATATATTTGCAGTGTTGTATCAAAGAAGTTATCTGAAAAAATAACATTAAAAGGCTAACACCTAGGTTTTCATCTTCGAAAGAATTTGAGTTTTACTTCTGTAAGATACAACAAACCGTAAAGTGTTAGTCTTTTTGTATATATCTGTTTTATGAACACAATATTTAAGTATCAAAACCAACAAGTAAGAACAATTACAGACGAAAACGAGCAAACTTGGTTTGTAGGTATAGACGTTTGCAATATTCTAGGTTATGCAATGGCTAGTAATGTTATTAAAGATAATTTAGATGAAGATGAAAGAAAGCTGACCAATGTTGCAGATGGGTCAGGTCAGTCAAGAAAGAGCTGGACTGTAAATGAGTTTGGTTTATATTCTTTAGTTTTAACTTCTTCAAAACCAGAGGCTAAAACCTTTAAAAGATGGATTACACACGATGTTTTACCAAGTATCAGAAAAGCTGGAAAATATACTACAGCAGAAGAGCAAAAATATGAGGCAGATTTACAAAAATTAGTGTCTGATATTGAGGTTTTAAAGCAGAAAAAAGAAGATGCTCAAAAATTAACCAATAAGTTAAGAAAAGATATTGAAGATAAAACCACTGAATTGGTTAGGTTAATTAAAACAGATAAACATCAATTAACGTTAATGTTAAATTAAAAACCTACTCTATTTTCATTTCAACTATGGTGCTTAACACCACAGTTGGTGCTGATGATAATCAAAGAGAAGTAATAATAAAAATTATCCCGCTCACTTTTTAGATTAAAAAATGAGTCTCATAAAATTAAAATCTCAATTAACCGGAATTCCGGTTAATTCAAAAAAAATATATTATGAATATTAAAGAAAACACAACAATACAATTTATTTATCAAGACACTCAAATTCATTTTTTAATCAATCCATCTGATGACAATGTAATGGTTAATGCAACAGAAATGGCAAAATTATTTAATAGAAGAACCAAAGATTTTTTAAAAACAGACTCAACAAAAAGGTATATAAAGCATCGTGAACAGGCTCTAATTAGAGCCCAATCAAATATTAAATTGATAGAAAATAAAGGTCACGTAGGTATTTATTTTGAACGAAAATTAGCGTTAAAATTTGCGATGTGGTTAGATGTTGTTTTTGAAGATTGGGTATTAGATTCTATAGATAAAATTCTTTTTGGTAATTACAAAAAACATTGGGATGCGCATGTATTGCAATTAGAAGCAGAAAAAAACAAAAAATTCTACAAAGCAGAATTATATAAAAACCTAACAAGAGATAATTTAAACAAATATTTTGAAGCTGATGATAAAATTAATGCTGCAAGAAAGGCAAAAAGAAAAGCAATAGCAAATCAACTAAAAATGGAATTGTAACCAATAAAATATTTTTTTCATATATTTGTCTCGACAAGCAGTACGAAATTATGATTTCAAAAACAATTTTTATTAATAAAGCCTACAAGAGTATCAGTGAAAGTCTGTGGTTAACTTCATTTCGTTGTTGCTTGTCACCACTTGTAGGTATTTTAAATTTTACGTGTTATGACAAGCAACAACGTCAACAAAGAAGCAAAAAACTCAATTTGCAAACCAAATGAAGCTTTAATTAGCTTATTAACCAATTACAGTAAAGAAGATGTAGATTTTTCTTTTGTTAATTTAGAAGAACTTTTATTTCAGTGGTTAGATACTGAGCAAGCAGACGATAGTAAACAGCGTCAAGACTTTTTGTATTCTTTTAAAATCTTACAAGAACTGGGTACTATTATTAAAGGCATATCACCCAAAAAAATTAAAGCCTTACACAAGCAAATGCAACAATTTAAAACAGAATTAGCCTAATGGTACGTTTTACTAAAATTACAGTGGTACTATTAGATGGCACTACTTTACAGTTTAAATACGAAACCTTAAATAATGTAGCAAAAGTATGTTTGGGTAGATTAGCAAAAAGAAATCCAATGTTAATAAAAATAGATGCAGACAATAAACTCTATTTTAATGATACTGTTTTTAATGCCTGGTTACAAAAAGAAATCGATGGTAAAACCTTATTCGATAAATTACAAGTAGATAATTTAGTGCGTAATAAAGAAACCTTTATTACAAAAACTATAGCTATAGAAGACGATAGTCTTTGGCTTTTAAAGAATAACAAATGCATTTTAGCCGATGATGATCTCTATATCTCCGCAAAATTAGACAATCGTTTTAAATTAGCATTTTAAAAAAATTAAAACCATTTTGTTAGCTTAACAAAATGGTTTTTCTCTTTTTCTTCATATCATAAAAAACAAGCTACATTCCGTTAATATTGGTCAAAATTTGTACAATGGCCAAGACAATTTCAGATGAAGATATCAGATTAAACATTATTGTTAATGGCAATTCTGCGCAAAAAGAATTATTAGATCTCGATAAAAATACCCGAAAACTTAACGCTACTCAAAAAGAATTAAGAGCCGAAAAAACACGTTTAATTACTGCAGGTAAAAAAGAAAGCCAAGAGTACAAAAATGTAACTGCAGAAATCAAAAAAAACAATGCCATTTTAAAAACCAACAAAGCTCGTATAGAAGCTTTGCAAAAACAAATTGGTATTACTGGCTTAACAATGCGTCAGTTAAAACAAAGGGCATCAACGTTAAGATTAGCCTTAAATAATACCATACCAGGAGGCGCAGACGAAAAACGCTACAATGCAGAGCTTGGTAAAATTAGTGCAAGGCTTACCGAATTAAAACTAAAAGGCAAACAAACCAAACTTTCGTTATCTGGTGTAGCAAATGGTTTTAATAAATATGCAGCTCTTGGCGCATCTGTAATTGCAACCACTACAGGTGTAGTAATTGGTATGCAAAAAATGATAGATTACAATGGTAAACTATCAGATGCCCAAAGTGATGTACAAAAAACCACAGGCCTTACTAAAGATGAAGTAGATGAATTAACAAAATCATTCGGAATTCTAAACACCAGAACTTCAAGAATGGATTTGCTAAAAATTGCAGAAGAAGGTGGTAGAATAGGAATTGCTAAAGAAGAAATTGGCGATTTTGTACGTGTAATGAACCAAGCAAATGTAGCCTTAGGCGATTCTTTTCAAGGTGGTCCAGAAGAAGTAGCTAGTAAACTGGGTAAATTAAAACTACTTTTTAAAGAAACCAAAGATTTACGAGTAGATACTGCTTACAATGCCATAGGTTCAGCCATAAACGAGCTCGGCGCAAATGGTGTAGCAACAGAAGCCAATATTGCCGAATTTACTACAAGAATAGGTTCTTTATCTAACGCACTAAAACCAACCATTGCAGATGCTTTAGGTTTAGGTGCTGCTTTTGAAGAAAGTGGAGTACAGGCAGAAATTTCAGGTAGAGCGTATTCTATCTTTTTAGGGCAGGCAGCAAAAGAATCAGAGAAATTTGCAAAAGTGATGGGTATTTCTACTGAAGAAGTAGAAAATCTCATCAATACCAACCCTACAGAATTCTTTTTACAATTCTCTCAACGTTTAGCCGAAACCCAAAAAACAGGTACAGATACTGCTAAAACTATGGCAGATTTAGGCTTATCTGCAGACGGAGTTCGTAAAATTGTAGGTGCTGCAGGAAATAACACAGAACGTTTTAGAGAAATGTTAGAACTCTCTAACAAATCTATGGTAGAAAGTACTTCTTTAACCAATGAGTACAATATCAAAAACAATAACCTTGCAGCCAATTTAGAAAAAGTACAAAAGAAAATGATGGCTTTATTTTCTTCTGATTTTATAATAAATGGTTTAGAAAGTTTAGTTACTTGGTTTGGTAAAGTAATTGGAGCAGTAGAAGATTCTGATGGTTCAGTTACAAAATGGAAAGCTAAATTATTAAATGCGATAAAAATTGTAGCAGTTTTAATAGCGGGATTAGTTTCTTATAATGGTGCTTTAAAATTAGTGGCATTATATCAAAATGGGCTTACTTCTTCTACATATTTACTAACTATTGCGCAAAAAGCAAATGCATTAACAGGCGGTTTGTTAAAAACAGCTGCAACAGCATTACAATATGTTTATTTTAGTTTAACGCTACAAACTAATAAAGCTACAATAGCCCAAAAAGCATTCAATTTAGCAACAAAAATGAACCCTATAGGTTTAATTATAGGAATAGTTACAGCTGCAACAGCTGCTTATTTTTTATACAGCAAAGAAATAGACTCAGCTACTAAAAATCAGCAGACGTTAAACGCTTTAAAAGTTGATGCAAAAAAACAAATTCAAGATGAAGTTACAGAATTAAATAATCTTTTAACAATTGCTAGAGATGTAACACAATCTCAGGAAAACAGAAGAAAAGCAATTAAGAAAATAAATGATCTTTCTCCTCAATATTTAAAAAATTTAACTTTAGAAAAAATAAATACATTAGAAGCAAAAACAGCTATAGACCAATATGTAACGTCTTTAGAAAAAAAATCAATGGCAGAAGCTTTTGCGCAAAAACGTACAGAAGTAAATAAAAAATTATTAGATGCCATTTCTGATGAAGAAACTCGAAATTATGGAGGTTTCTTTTCTGGTCCTGAAACCGATTTTAAAGATTTTTACGAAAAAGAACAACAGAATATTTCAGAATTTAAAAGACTTACAAACGGCTGGAATACTTATAAATTTGATGCGTATAGAGATTATAAAAAAGGCATACAAGATGCAAAAGATGAATTGCAGTTTTTACAAGAAGAAGAGAAAAAATTTATCCAGCAAAACGCAAATTTATATTTAGATGAAGGAGGAGTTAATGCACCAAATGAAGGAGATCAAAAATATATAGGTAAAGATTTATTTATTTTTCAAGGTGGTAAATGGGTGTATCAAAAACCTATAAAACCCGCTAACGAACAGCAACCTATAGAAGCTCAGTTTACAGACCTAATTGAAAACACTAAAAATAGAGCTTTAGAAGAAATTTCTATAAATCTTGAAAAAGATTTAGAAATACTAAATAATTCAGAAGCATCAGAAAAAGAAAAATTAAAACTTCAAAAGGCTTATGCAAAAGCTAGAGGTCTAATTAGCAAACAAGAAGCTGCAAACGAGAAAATTACAGTTTCTCAACGTTTGCAAGTGTACTCAAATATGTTTGGTGGTATTGCTAGTTTACTTGGCAATAATACCAAAGCAGGTAAAGCAGCTGCAATTGCGCAGGCAACTATGAACACCTATCAAGGGGTTACAGAAGTTTGGAGTACAAAATCTATTTTACCAGAACCATTTGCAACAATTAGTAGAATTGCTAATACTGCAGTTGTTTTGGGTTCAGGTTTAGCAAGTGTTAGGTCTATTAAAAACACACAAACACCAAGTATTTCTGCTCCTGGTTTCGAGGGTGGTTTATATCCGGTGCAAAGAGAACAAGATGGTAAATTGTTTAACGCAGGTTTTGGTGGTCAAACAAAATCAGGAATGGTAAATAAACCTACTGTTTTTATGGCTGGCGAAAATGGTCCTGAATTAATTGTAGATAGCAAAGCGTTTAAGCAAATTAATCCAGATGTAAAAAACTCTTTTATGCGAGAAATTGCAAGAGTAAAAGGTTTTGAGGGCGGTTTATACAATACTACCAATATTACAAATGTTGCTCAAAACGATACAGATGCTCCTCAAAACGATACAAATGATGCTCAAATAACAACATTAACACAATTAGTTTCTAAAAACAACGACTTTTTAGAAACGCTAATCAGAAATCCTTTATTTGCAGTAATGAGCGACGATTTAAGAAGTATGAAAAAACTGCAAAAAAGATTGGATGATTATAAAACTTTCGATGAAAAAAACAAACGCTAATGGTTACTTTTCCTTTTAATACAACAGATTTTACATTTACCCACAAATTAGCGCCAATTGTCTTTACCTCTCAATTAGACAGTTATTTCGATGCTACCATCACCATAAAATATTTCGATTTTTATGATGATACCGAAAAAACCATTATCATAGAAAATAAAATTCCGTTATTTAATGGTACTGCAAAATGGTTTGTTGGCGATATTATCGAAAGAAATATACCAAAATTAAAAAGTGGTTTTCAAAGTGGTTTTCAACAAAACACCACCAAAGCATCTTTTCTAATAGAAGAAAAACTTTTGGCAGACGATACTGTAGATAATACAACCACATTAAACGATGTGTTATTTGTTCCAGGACCATCACCCCAAAAAATAGAGAATAATGTAGCTTTATTGCACAGCAACGCAAAAATATGTAGAGCTTTTAACGATAGTCGTATTTTAGTTTCATTCTTACTTTCAAATGGAAATCACACCATTACTGTTTATCAAAATGATACAGCAATAGTTACAGAAAACATAACAGCTACAGCGTCAAAAAATAGTTACACTTTTTTGTTTGATGTGAGTAATTATACTGTAAAATCATCAGATATTATAAAGTTTCAAGTAAACGATACCGAAATTTTTAAAGAATTTGTAATCTATCCACCAACTCCGAATCAAAATAATATCTGGTATGCAAACGCATACAATGTTATGAGTTCTATTTCTTTTAGTGGCGAATTTAATTTCCCTAACGAATTCGATAAACTAACGCATACGTATAGAAGTACAGAAAACCAAATCGACGAAATCGAGGAAATTGTAGAAGTTTTAGAATACAATTCTTTAAAAATAAACACAGGTTTTATACTGCAAAATCAAATCGGTTTAATTACAGAGTTAATGAAATCTAACAGCGTAATTGCAGAAAATATTATCGGTTTATCTCTTGAAATGACCCCACAAAATAAAAAAAATGTAGGTTTCGATAGTACTAATTTTTTGTATGAATACGATTTAGAATTCAGAATAAACAAATCAGCAGATGCATAAAATAATTTTTGATACGTTTGAGTTCGATTTAACGCCATATGATATTTCTATTGTAGAAGATAATCAGTGGTTTACAGGCGAGTTCTATTTTAATTATTCTTTTCCGTTTAACTTTAAATTAACAGACGATTTAATAGCTGTTTTTGGTGAGTTATTAGATGATAACGCAAAATTCATACAATCGAAATATGACGTTACTTATGTTTTTGGCAATAAAATGTATCCATCAACTTTTGAGATAGAAAGTAATATTGGTAAAGAAGTAGAAGCTACCTTTAGATATGGTTTAGAAGCTTTTCCGTTGTGGGATAAAAAACTAAGAGATTTTAATTTCCCTACCTTTTCTGTTGCAGATATTTACGACCACGCAAAAACATTGTTAGATAGAGCGGTCGGTGTTAATGATATTCCTGAATACGAATTCCCTTTAATTAACACGAATAAATACGATACAGAAGATGTTACCTGGTCTACTTTTTTAGGTGTTATTAATAATTATGATGGAAGCGCCTCTGAATATGTAGAAAACACTCATTTACCTGAAGATTTTGCGAACCGAAATATAATGCAACCTTGTTTGTATTGGTATTATGTGTTGCATTTTTGCTTTTTAGAAGCGGGCTTTACCTTAAAGGGCGATATTATTTCGTACACTTTATTTAGAAAAATACTTTTATATAGTTCTACAGATTTTTTTAATAGAGTAACTCCAGAAGCTATTACTATTCAGTTAGCTTTAGCAGATCAAGTTCAAGAAACTGCCTTAGCTTATGAGTTCGATTCTGATTTTAATCTAGCGCATTCAAAAAAATATAAAGTTACCGGAGATATTTACATAAACACCCCGTTAAATGAAAGCGGTGAAACATACTATTTTAAGATGTTTTATAATGGTGTTTTAATAGATGAAGCATATAAACTTACTCCAAGATTAAGATATATTAAAAAGGGAATCAACAAAGTTTTTGAAACAACTACAGATGATACTATTAATCATATATTAACCATAGAAATTGTAGATTATAAATTTACCCAACCCACCAATAGAGAATTTTTAGCCAATTTAAAAGTAGAACAAATTATTGATGGTGCAGCTCAGGCACCAGATGAAATCCAAAATTTAAATACTATCAATTTAAAAAAAGCATTACCAGATGTTACTTTTGGCGCGTTAATAGAACAAACAACTAAGTTTTTTAATTTAGAAAGAACAATTATAGGTAAAGAAATTCATTTTAATTTTATAGAAGATCAAATTAATTATGATGATGCAGTAGATTTATCAGAATATTTAGTATTAAAGCCCAAAAAAACACTCAATAAAAATCCGTCTTATTTGTTTAAATACAAAGGCGATTCAGAAAATGAAGATATTGTTTATGTAGATAAAGATGATGTGTTTTTTACAGATGATAAAGTATCTAGTACTACAGAAATAATAGAGCTGGCATTAAAACCGATGCAATTCGATATTAAGAATGATATTTTTACGGTAACCGACCAAGGAGATATTTCTGAAAGTGATATCTGTTTAATTGTTTATGATTATAGTTTAAATAGAATTGTAAGTTCTAGTTTTTTCTTTGTTGGGTTTAATATTTACAATAAACCCCAATCAAATGAGCAGCTATCTTTGCTTAGTATTTATGAAACGTTTTATCAAAACTTTCTTTTTTTCTTATTTAATGCTATAAACTACGAATGGGTATTTAAAATGTATGCAGAAATTTTAACGACTATAAACAAAAAAGTATTTGCTTATAATCGTTATCATATTGTTAAATCGTTAGAAAAAACGCAAATTTCTAAAGATTTATTTGAGGTGCAAATCGAAACTGAAACTTTAGAATAATTTATCTAATAAAAAGATTTCTTCATTCGCTTCTGCTGCAACAATGTGCACATACACCATTACCATTCGTAAATCAGAATGGCCAAGTAATTGCTGTAATTTTTCTATTTTGCCACCAGCACGTAAAAAAGAAGTGGCAAACGTATGTCTAGAAACGTGAAAAGTTACCGTTTTTTTAATGCCTAAATTTTCTGCAATTATTTTCAATTCTCTATTAATATGTTGATTTGCAAACTTATCAACGAATAATTTTTTATTACTCGCTATTAATTTTTTAACAGCATTATTTAAAGTTATGGTCTGTGTTTTCTGAACTTTTTCTGCCTTAAACTGAATGTAATCTCCTTCAACATCATCACGATCTAGAGCCATAACATCCGCAAATCTTAATCCGGTAAAGCAAGAAAATAAAAAATAACCCAATAAAAGCTGATGACTTTTATTGCCAAACTCGCTGTAATAAAATTGTTGCATTTTTATAATATCTGGAGTATCTAAGGCGGTTCTTGTACCAGCTGTAGTACCGATTTTAATATCGTCGATATTACAAGGAATCTTAATTCCAGATTTCAAAGCCAATCGTATAAACTTTTTGATTACTTTAATATTAGAATTCACGGTGGTTTTTTTATTGCCAATTTTATATAAATGCGTTCTATACCTTTCAAACCAATTTAGGGTCATATCCGAAAAAATAATCATATCATCATATCTTTTAAGTTTAGATAAAATTCCTTTCACTTTTTGATAGGTACTATTTTTTAGTTTCTTCTTTTCTTCCTTTAAGCTATTCTCAAAAAATGCACAGAAATTTACACGAGGTAAATCTTCAATCAATTCCTTTTTAAGTTTAGCAGGGGTAAGAACTTGCTCAGACAATCGATAAACTGTTTTTATATTGGTTATTTTAGCTTCAACATTTTCAATTATTAAATTGGTATCTGCGTTTAAGCTATTGGTTTGCTTATCAAACTTAACACGATTTGTTTTAGCGCACCAGTTTTTTAAATGAACATCGATATCAAGATGCAGTCGTTCTCTTTTTCCTAGCCCTGTAATATGGAGATACAGTGGTACTATTTTTTTTCCAGGGTATTTTCTTGCTACAATTTTAGTATTCATTGACACGTATATTTTTTGCGTGTCAATCCGCGTGTCAAAAATCAAGTTTTGGTCTACTTTTGTCATAATAGTTATTTTTAAATTAAACAATAAAGTGCCTATACACAGTCTTTTAACTATGCATAAGCACTTTAAATTTTAATAACTATTTTACTTTGTGACTCCAGAAGGATTCGAACCTTCAACCGTCAGAGCCGAAATCTGATATTCTATCCAGTTGAACTATGGAGCCTTTATTTTTTAATTAAGAATGCCAATTACCCCATTAAATGCTTTTTAACTAAAGTAGATATTGTTTTTCCATCAGCTTGGCCTGCTAAATCTTTAGAAACAATACCCATTACTTTACCCATATCTTTCATTCCAGAAGCACCTGTTTTTAGAATAGTAGCTTTTACAGCTTCTTCAATTTTTTCTTCAGATAATTCTTCTGGTAAAAATTGCGATAACACCTCAATTTCTGTCAATTCAGGATCAGCTAAATCTTGTCGTCCTTGTTTTAAGAAAACTGCGGCACTATCTTTTCTTTGTTTTACCTGTTTTTGAATGATTTTAATTTCTTGTTCTGCTGTTAATTCCTCTTGAGCGCCAGTTTCGGTTTTTGCTAATAAAAATGCAGATTTTACAGCTCGTAAAGCTTGTAAAGCTATTGTATCTTTTGCTTTCATAGCTTCTTTCATTTTATCCATTACTTGTTTTTGCAAACTCATTCTTTTCTGTTTTAAATAATTATTTTTTAGTTTTTTTTAAATATAAGATGTTTTTACTATAATCTATGAATGCTTTTCCTTGTTGTAAAATATCAGCACCAATAATACCATCCACTTTTTTTGCCTTATGCTGGGTTAAAGCTGTGTTTACGTGAGATAAATCAAAAAGTACAAGATGACAGTTTTTTGTTTTCCAACCTGCCACTTTTAAAGCATTATTTTCTGATTGTTGGGTTTCCATATCAGTAGCACCTGCTCCTGCAGCCTTGGTTTCACTTTCTTTTGCATCTAAACTAAAATGTTCAATTAAATCGATATCTACACATGAGTTGGACGCTCCTGTATCTAAAATGAAGCTTCCTTTTACTCCGTTAATTGAAGCTTTTAATTCTAAATGATTGGTTTTAATCCTTTTTAATTTAACTCTGATGTATTTATTCTTTTTAAGAATTTTTCGAATGCTTTTCATTGGTATAAATTACTGAAATCAAAAATACGATTTAATCATTTCATAAAAAATGAAAGTCAAATCTTATTTAATATAATTCTAAATATTAGAGATTCTGCTATCAATTTGATTGAACAGAAATTTATTACTAAATTAGAAACATAAAACGTTCGAATATGAAAACGACTCAAAGATTAGAACAAGCCTTAGTTAAACTATATAATGCATATCATAATAATAGACTAAACCCAGAAGATTGTACAGCTTGTGCAGTAGGTAATATTTTAGATAATCACGATAGTTGGAAACATTTATCGGATAGACATGGTTCTTTAGAATTGAATTATGTAGGCAGGGTTCATCAAAATTTAGGAAGGAAATTTAATGGTTATTCTCCTTTAGAGTTATTAAAAATTGAGAAAGTATTTTTAGATGCCTGCGGATTTAAAACACCTTTGTGCCATTATAATCAAAAACCACAGAACCTAAGTTCCAATGATGTTTTGTTTAACGGTCTCTCCGCTGCAGTAGATTTGCTTTGTCAGTTAGATGATATTGATAATATAATGGATTATTCAAAACTTTTTGAGCAAGAGAATGGAGCTCCAATTTATCATATAGAAACATTTTTAGCGCAAGATTAATTCATCATACTTTTTTATAGATAAAATAAAGAAACCGATTCATTTCTGAATCGGTTTCTTTATACTTTCATTATTGATGTACTTCTAATATATATAATTATTGTTCGGTTATCCTCCAAAGTCATCAAAACGGATGTTTTCATCTGGCATACCAAAATCTTCACCCATTTTTTGTACTGCTTTGTTCATTAATGGTGGGCCACAGAAGTACAATTCTAAGTCTTCTGGAGATTCATGAAGGCTTAAATAATTGTCTATAACACAATTGTGTATAAATCCAACAAAACCATCGCCAGCTTCATCACTAATATCTTTTTTAACTTTCCAGTTATCAACATCTAATGGATCAGATAAGGCAATATAAAACTTAAAATTAGGAAAATCTTTCTCTAAAGCCTTAAAGTGATCTATATAAAATAGCTCTGCTTTAGAACGTCCTCCATACCAATATGTAACTTTTCTACCGGTTTTTAATGTTCTGAATAAATGATATAAATGAGAACGCATTGGTGCCATACCTGCTCCACCACCTACATACAGCATTTCTGAATCAGATTCATTGATAAAAAATTCTCCATAAGGTCCTGAAATAATACATTTGTCTCCTTTTTTCAAATTGAAAATATAAGAAGAAGCAACCCCTGGATTTACATCCATCCAACCGCCTTTCGCTCTATCAAAAGGAGGAGTTGCAATACGTACGTTTAACATAATTTCTCTTCCTTCTGCAGGATAAGAAGCCATAGAATATGCTCTTTCTACAGTTTCATTATTCTTCATCACTAATGGTCTCAATTTAAACTTGTCCCATTCAGCTTCAAATTTGTCTGGAGTTTCATGCTCTTCTGGATGTGCAGTAATATCCATATCTGCAAATTTAATTTCACAAGGAGGAATTTCAATTTGAATATATCCACCTGCTTTATATCCCATATCTTGAGGAATTTCTACAACAAATTCTTTAATAAATGAAGCTACATTGTAGTTTCTTACAACTACAGCATCCCATTTTTTAATTCCAAAGACTTCTTCTGGAATTGTAATATTCATATCCTGTTTAACTTTAACTTGACATGCTAAACGAATTCCAGACTTTAATTCTTTTCTACTAAAGTGAGGCACTTCCGTTGGTAAAGCTTCTCCTCCTCCTTCTAAAACATGACATTCACATTGTACACAAGAGCCACCACCACCACAAGCAGATGGTAAGAAAATTTTCTCGTTTCCTAATGTAGTTAAAAGCGTGCTTCCAGATGCCACTTCTACTTTCTTTTCTCCGTTAATGGTAATGGTTACTGGGCCAGAAGGAGATAATTTTTGTTTGATTACTAATAATAATGTAACTAATATCAGCGTAATTAATAAAAAAGCTGCTACTGTTGCAATGACTGTTCCTGTTGTGCCTGCTGCTAATATCATTTGCCTATTTATTTATATTTGTATTGTCTGCTACAATTTTAGCATCCTTTTCTTTATCTAACTCTTTCTTTACGTCTACTTTCGCTTCCGTTTTAGGTGCTTCTTTTTTACTTTCATCACCGCCAGTTAACATTCCACCAAAGCTCATAAAGCCAATTGCCATTAAACCAGTAATAATAAATGTAATTCCTAAACCTCTTAAAGCAGGAGGAACAGAAGAATATCTGATTTTTTCGCGAATAGCTGCAATTGCTAAAATTGCTAAAAACCATCCAATTCCTGAACCAACACCGTAAGTTACGGCTAAACCAAAAGTTGGAATTTCACGAGATTGCATAAATAAACTACCACCTAAAATAGCACAGTTTACAGCAATTAATGGCAAGAAAATACCTAGCGAATTATATAATGATGGAGAAAATTTTTCTACAATAATCTCTACCAATTGTACCATTGTTGCAATGGTTGCAATAAACATTATGAAAGATAAAAAACTTAAGTCATAACTTGCATACTCTTCTCCTAACCAAGATAGTGCGCCTTCTTGTAAAATATATTGGTCTAATAGCCAGTTTAATGGCACAGTTACAGTTAATACAAATATTACTGCAGCTCCCATACCAACAGAAGTTGATACTTTTTTAGAAATAGCTAGGTAAGAACACATTCCTAAGAATGTAGCAAATACCATATTGTCTATAAAAATCGATTTAAAAAATAATTCTATATGTTCCATAATTTCTATGCTTCTTCGATTAATGTTGTATTCCTAGATCTTTGAACCCAAATAATAATTCCTACTACTATTAAAGCCATTGGCGATAATAACATAAACCCGTTATTTTCGTAACCTATTGCATATAATCCAGTTTTTTCAATTGGATCACCTAACACTTTAAATCCTAATAACGTTCCTGATCCTAATAATTCTCTAAAGAAACCTACAATTACTAAGATTAATCCATAACCTAAAGCATTTCCAATTCCATCTAAAAATGATTTCCAAGGACCATTACCTAAAGCAAAAGCTTCAAAACGTCCCATAATAATACAGTTGGTAATAATCAAGCCAACAAAAACGGATAGTGTTTTACTTAACTCATAAGCAAAAGCTTTTAAGACTAAATCAACAATAATTACTAATGTTGCCACTACAATTAGTTGCACAATAATTCTAATTTTTGATGGTATGATGTTTCTCATTAAAGAAATTACTACGTTTCCTAAACCTAATACAAACATCACAGAAATAGCCATTACTATAGAAGCTTTTAACTCAGCTGTAATTGCCAAGGCAGAACAAATACCTAGTACTTGGATCGTAATTGGATTATTGTCGAATAATGGGTCTTTAATTAAACCTGCATCTTTTTTTGATAAGATTCCCATAATTATTTTTTTAAGTTTTTAAAGTAAGGTACATATAAAGCCAAATCTTTTTTAATCATAGCTGAAACACCGTCACCTGTAATTGTAGCACCAGCAATTGCATCTACCTCATAATCCGTTTTATCATCATTTTTTGGATCGTTGTTTCCTTTGGCAACTGTAATGCCTTTGAACTCTCCGGCGTCAGTCATTAAATGTTCTCCAATAAAATCATCCATAAAAAAACGTTCTTTTATGTTAGAGCCTAAACCAGGTGTTTCTCCTTTATGATCAAAATAAGCGCCTTGAACTACCATATTTTCATCCATAGAGACATAACCCCATATGGCATCCCAAAGTCCTTTTCCTCTTATTGGAGCTACATAAAATGTTTTGCCATCTTTTTCACCAACAAATAAAGGTAATTTTCTTGTTTTACCCTCTTTTGCATTGGTTTGTTGTTTTTTAACATCAATTAAATAAGCATCATCACTTTCAGAGATTTTACCATCTTCTATAACCAATTGTTTTGTGATGTATTTTTTAAACTCCTCGCCAGCAACGTTGGTAGATACAAAAGTTGCGCTAGATTCGTCATTTTCATTTACACCCATAGCATACAAAATATTTTGTTGCTTTTCTATTCTTTGATTTTCTTTAATGTTTGGTTTTAAAGACGAAGCTAAAAAAGCTAACAAAGAACCAACGATTAACACCATTACTACAGCGAAAATCATTGTATAACTATTACTATCTGTTTTCTTACTCATAACTACTAGGCTGTTTTAACTTGAGCTCGTTTTAGTCTCTTTTTTACATTTCCTTGAACCACATAATGGTCTATTGTTGGAGCAAAAACATTCATTAACAAGATTGCTAAGAATACTCCTTCTGGATATGCAGGGTTAAATACACGAATCATAATTGAGATAAAACCAATTAAGAAACCATAAATCCATTTTCCTTTATTTGTCTGTGATGCAGTAACAGGATCTGTAGCCATATAAACTGCACCAAATGCCAAACCACCAATCATTAAATGTTCCCACCAAACTGTGTTCATTAATCCGTAAAATTTACTAGATTCAGTAATAATATCAGCATTTACAATTCCGTTAAATATTAATCCCATCGCAGCTGCTCCAATAAAGGTAGAAACGATTATTCTCCAACTTCCAATTTTGGTAAAAATCAAAAATGCAGCTCCTAATAAAATAAGTAGTGTAGATGTTTCGCCTACAGAACCAGGAATGAATCCCATAAACTTATCCCAATTCGAATAAATTACTTCTTGGTTTTGTGCATAACTACCTAAAATAGTTTCACCAGAAATTGCATCAGCAGTACCAGTTCTATTTACAGCGTCATATACCCAAACTTTATCTCCAGACATCCAGGTTGGATAAGCAAAGAATAAGAATGCTCTAATGGTTAATGCAGGATTTAAAATATTCATTCCTGTACCACCAAATACTTCTTTACCAATTACAACTCCAAATACAACAGCTACTGATAACATCCAGAGTGGGGTATCTACAGGCACGATTAAAGGTACTAACATTCCTGTGACTAAATACCCTTCTTCTACTTCATGACCCTTTATAACTGCAAAAATAAATTCTACTAAAAGCCCAACTCCATAAGATACAATTACTAATGGTAATACTTTAATAATACCAATCCATAAATTATCCCAAGTAAAAAAGTTCGCTATTATATCTGTTCTTAAGCTTGCATCGATAGCTGCATAATGCTGATAACCGGCATTAAACATACCAAAGATTAATACAGGAATTAAAGACATAATTACTGTATTCATTGTACGCTTTAAATCGTCTGCTGCTTTTATATGAGTTCCTCCGTGAGTAACTTCATTTGGTAAATATAAAAAGGTATGGATTGCGTTAAACGCAGGAGCCATTTTTGTTCCTTTATATTTTTCTTTTAAATTATGTAAGTTTTGTTTTAAGCTCATAATATCTTATCCTAATTCTTCTCTCATTAAGTCTAAACCTTCACGAATTATTTTCTGATGTGGTTGTTTAGATACACAAATAAATTCTGTTAGTGCAAAATCTTCTGGCGCTACTTCATAGCCTCCTAACGCTTCCATTTCATCTAAATCTTTATACATAAATGCTTTTAATAATTGCATTGGATATATATCTAAAGGAAATACATCTTCGTAAGAACCGGTAACTACAAATGCTCTGTGTTCACCATTTGTATTGGTGTTTAAGTCGTATTTTTTCTTAGGAGTTAACCAAGAAAAAGTTAATGCTCTCGACGTTGATATTTTATTGAAAACAGGTTTGTTCCATCCGAAGAATTCATAGTCATCTCCTTCTGGAATGGCAGTAATTTGGTTGTCATAATATCCAAAAAAACCATCTTCTTTTACCTGAGTTCCTGATAAAACATTACCACTTATAATTCTTGTGTTGTCGTTGTTTAAGTTTCCTTTTACAATATCTGCAATATTTGCACCAGCAATAGCTGTAACATATTGAGGATTGTTAAACTGAGAACCTGTTAAAGCGATTGTTCTTTCTACGTTAAACTTACCAGTTAAGAACAATTCACCAATAATAACCAAGTCTTGAGGCGTAACCACCCAAACAACTTCACCTTTGTTAATAGGATCTATATTTGCAATTTGAGTACCTACATTTCCTGAAGGATGTGGGCCAGAAACACTATGTATTTCTGCATCTTTTAAATTTGCTAAAGGAGAATTAATACCTTTACCAACAGAAATGTGGACTTTGCCTTCTGTAAGTTTAGCAATTGCTGTAACAGCAACTTGCAATTCAGCTTCTTTACCGGCTAAAGTATACTCTAAATCGGCAGCTAAAGGAGCACTTGCATACCCTGAAACAAAGATAGACTTTGGTGCTTGATTTGGGTTAGCAACAACATCATAAGGACGTTGTTTGATAAAAGGCCAACATCCACTTGCGAATAAGTGATTTTTCACTTCTTCAGCAGTCATTGTTGAGGCATCTTTTTTACCAAAATCAGCGTGAGTTTGTTTTGCATCAGCAGTAATTTTAATTGCTAATATCTTTCTTCTTGCTCCACGAATTACCTCGGTAACTTTACCAGAAACAGGACTAGGAAATAAAATGCGCTCGTCACTCTTTGAATAAAAAAGTGTTTCTCCTGCTTTTACTTCTGTACCTTCTTTGGCAACAAGTTTGGGTGTAATTCCATGGAAATCTTCTGGTTTAATTGCATAAACACTACTTAAAGAACTATTTGTAGTTGTTTTTTCTGCAACACCAACAAGCTTAATATCTAAGCCTTTTTTAATACGAATGTCTTTTGACATAGTAAATTTGGAATTTTAGTTATCTTAAAAAATCAAGCAAATTTACGGCTTTTAGCCATTATTTTTGACATAAAACTTCTTATAAGTTCGTTAAAGAATCTTATTTATAATAATTCTAAATAATTGAAATTTAGAAAACGTTATCGTAACTAACTTTTGGCTTAAATTTTGATAATCATTGTTTATGAATACTTATTTTTGTGATATGCTAAAAAAATATTTAACACTTTTATTGGTTTTACTTTGTTATCCTTTTTTCGCACAAAACATAAAATCGATTCAATTAAGACCTTTACAGGAAAACAAATATTCTGCGATTGTACCATTAGGCACTGTTTTAGAATTGTCTTTTGATGATTTAGATGCAGATAGTAAAGATTATGCCTATAGAATAGAGCACATGATGTATGATTGGCAAAAAAGCAGGTTACTTTCCAGTCAGTTTATAGATGGTTTTGATGAAAATACCATTATAAATGTTACCAATTCCTTTAATACTTTTCAGAGTTATACGCATTATGCTGTTCAAATTCCGAATGTAAATACCATAATTACTAAAAGTGGTAATTACCTATTATCAGTTTTAAATGATGATGATGAAGTTGTGTTCACCAGAAAATTTGTCTTATATGAAAATGCAGCTACTATTGGTGTTCAGGTAATTAGAAGTCGAAATGCTAAAACTACAAACTCACAACAAACGGTCGAATTTACAGTTAATCATCCTAATTTGCGTATTAATAATCCATCACAAGAGGTAAATGTTGTGATCTTAAAAAATGAAAATTGGAATGAAAAAATTACTGATTTACAGCCTACCTTTTTCAGTCCCAATCAATTGAGATATACCTATGCTAATAAAACTAATTTTTTGGGTGGCAACGAATATTTGAATTTCGATAGTAAACTCATAAGAAACAAAAGCTTAAATGTGGTTCGAATAGAGATGAAAGATATTTTTCATCATTATTTATATCCTTATACTTATAATCCGTTTTTGACATATCGATTTAATCCAGACATTAATGGGCAATTTGTAATTAGAACTTTAGAAGGTAATGACGCCAATACTGAAGCAGATTATGCGATGATGCACTTTACATTATATGCTGATGCACCATTTGTGTATAAAGAACTATACGTTTATGGAGCTTTCAATAACTTTTTGGTTGATGAAGATACTAAAATGGAATATGATTTTGAAGACAGTAGTTACAAAGCCAATATCTTATTTAAACAAGGATTTTACAATTACACCTTTGCTACGAGAGATAATTACGGAAACGTAAATGCAAACCAAATTAATGGTACATTTTTTCAGACCGAAAATCAATATACAGTAATTACTTATTATAAACCATTTGGTGGTTTATATGACAGAGTTATAGGAATTGGTACTGCAATTTTTGATCAAAATAGATAATTGATTTTTGATTTGTGTTTTTTAATCAAAAAACCTAAATTTACCAGCAATGGTAGAACAAATTACAAAAGGAATCCGAATTTCTGTAAAGACAAAATTTAATGGAACCAGTTATCGAAATAACAGGTTGTATTATGTTTTTTCGTATTTTATTACTATAGAAAACCATTCGTTGCAAACTGTAAAATTAACAGATCGTTATTGGAAAATTTTCGATTCACTTAACAAAACAGAAATCGTAGAAGGAGAGGGGGTAGTTGGTCAAACTCCTGTTTTAAGGCCAAAAGACACCTATTCATATAGCTCAGGATGTTTTTTAGAATCGACAGTTGGCGCTATGAAAGGTTTTTATGTGATGGAAAATATTGAAACTTTAGAGACCTTTAAAGTATTTATACCTACCTTTCAACTCTCAATACCAATCTTATCAAACTAATAAAGAGAAAAAATAAAGTTGCTAAAGTTAAAGACCTAGCGTGTTTAAATTGTGGGCATCCATTTTTTGGTGTCGAAAAATTTTGCCCAGATTGTGGTCAAGCTAATAAGGGTAACAAAATAACTTTTGCCAGTTTTATTCACGAGGTTTTTAATGGATTATTCAATTTCGACGCTAAGTTCTGGACAACAATTATTCCCCTTTTAATAAATCCAGGTAAAATTTCTAGAGATTATATTGATGGTAAACGACAACGTTATTCTAATCCGTTTCGATTTTATTTAACAGTTTCTATTATCTTTTTTCTGTTGATAGGATTATCTAAATCTATTGATAAATATGAGGCACTTACTCAAGAAACAAAAGAGGAGATTGCAGCGGTAACCAAAAAAGATTCTATAATAGAGAAAAAAGAAGTACTTACACAAGCTAAAATTGATTCTATAAAAGAAAAGCTAGATAAGGACTTAAAAAGATCTTTTATACCAGAAGCTGCCAGAGAAAAAATTTTAGCTGAAGTAGAAAAAAGTGCAAAAGATTCTACAACTTTAAAGAATGGAGGAAATACTATTGATTTAGGAGGTACGCGATTAGATGAATTTGCAAAATATGTAAAAAAGTACCCAGACTCTAGAATAGATGTCGCTTTAGATACCTTAGGGTATGAAAAAAACTTTACCAATCGATTTTTATATACCAAGGCAAAAAGAATAAATTCATTTACTGAAAGTGAAGAAAGTAGAGAAGAATTTTTGAGCGAAGTACTTTCCTATGGATCTGTGGCTTTGTTTGTGTTTTTACCTTTTTTTACTTTGTTTTTAAAATTCTTTTACATCAGAAGAAAATACACCTATGTAGACCATTTAATTTTTGTATTTCATATTCAGACAGTCTTTTTTATGCTGTTTTCTATATTTGTGCTGTTACAAATCTTTGAATTAGAACCTGAACTTTGGATTTTTATTCTCTTGTTTTTATTGTACTTAATTATCGCAATGAAAAAGTTTTATCAACAAGGCTATGTAAAAACTTTCTTTAAGTTTGTATTACTCAATATCAGTTATCTTACAGTAGGAATTGTAGGAGTGGGACTTGTTTTTTTGATTTCTTTTGCGCTCTTCTAATAATAACTAAAGATTTTTATAATCTGTCATAGTATGACATTTCAATTTTTTCATTTTGTTTTTTAACGGCAGTAATACTTACTGTTTCTATAAAACTACGTTTCATTTTAGGGGAAATATCAGGACTTCCTAAATGTTCGTTTTTATGAAACTCAATAATTTTATCCTGAGAAAATACTTTGTTTAAAGTCAGCCATTCTGTAAACCAATCTTTTCTAAGCTCTTTCATTTTGTCAGTATATAAAGTAGATGAAGACCATATTTTTGGTTCTTGAGCAAGTTTTGTAAAATGTTTTTTTGAACCATCCCAGACCAATTCGTGTTTTTCTAGATTGATATTCCAATCTACTAAAATTAAGGTAAAAGGCTCAATATTTGTAAAATCAAAGGTTTTTATATAGTGCAGAGCATCATCTACAGAAAGTATATTTTTTACAATAATACCCCTACTCATCTTATAAGGTCCCTTTCTTTTATGGTTTTCAAAACCACCATTTAATAAACAAACCAATCTGTTTTTATTACTTGTACCAATCCAAGTTCCTCCAGCCAATTCGTCTTTAGGGTAGGTTAATTCTATGTTGTTTTCGATGTATTTTTTAGGGGCAATTGTTTTTCTTAAAGGGGTTTCATCTCTATTAGAAGTTAAAATAAAATCATTATTTCCTAAAGGCAGATACGTAACTGTACACATATATTTTAAATCGATTTTATTATGATAAACTTTGAATTTCTTTCATATCATTGAATTTATAACAATAAAAGACCTCAAATATCGAGTAAATTTATTGAAACAAAAACCGTAACTTTGAGAACTCAAAATTAGTCGATTCAAATTTAAATTTCATACAAATGGCAAGAGGATTTTTTAATGTACCTGTAGCAGTTAACGAACCCGTAAAAGGTTATGCTCCTGGATCTCCAGAAAGAGAAGAATTATTAGCAACTTACAAAACGATGTTTAACACTACTATTGATGTGCCAATGCACATTAATGGAGTAGAAGTGAGAACAGGAAACACAAAAAATATTACGCCTCCTCATGATCACAAACATATTGTTGGGCAATATCATACAGCAGATAAAAGTCATGTAGATGCAGCAATTTCAACAGCACTTGCTGCAAGAGAAGCTTGGTCTAGCGTTTCTTGGATGGAAAGAGCATCAATCTTTTTAAAAGCAGCAGAATTATTAGCAGGACCATACAGAGCAAAAATGAATGCTGCAACGATGATTGCACAATCTAAAAATGTACATCAAGCAGAAATTGATGCTTCATGTGAAATGATAGATTTCTTTAGATTTAATGTACAATACATGACAGATATTTTTAAAGATCAGCCAGCCTCTGCACCAGGAATTTGGAACAGAGTAGAGTACAGGCCTTTAGAAGGATTTGTCTATGCAATTTCTCCTTTTAATTTTACTTCTATTGCAGCAAATTTACCAGCAGCCGCTGCGTTAATGGGTAATGTTGTGGTTTGGAAACCATCAGATCATCAAGCCTATTCTGCGCAAGTAATTGTTGATTTATTTAAAGAAGCTGGTTTGCCAGATGGCGTAATTAATGTTGTTTACGGAGATCCTGTAATGATTTCAGATGCGTGTTTGTCTTCTCCAGATTTCTCTGGATTGCATTTTACAGGTTCTACTTTTGTATTTAAAGAATTATGGAAACAAATAGGAACCAATATTCATACCTATAAAACCTATCCAAGAATTGTTGGAGAAACTGGTGGAAAAGATTTTATTTGGGCACACAATTCTGCAAATCCTTTGCAAGTAGCAACAGGAATTACTAGAGGCGCTTTTGAATATCAAGGTCAAAAGTGTTCTGCAGCTTCACGTGCTTATATTCCTGCTTCAATTTGGGAGGATGTGAAAGCGCATTTAATTGCACAGGCATCAGAATTAAAAATGGGTTCTCCAGAGGATCCTAATAACTTTGTAAATGCAGTAATTCACGAGGGTTCTTTTGACAAAATTGCAAGTTATTTAGATGCAGCTAAAGCTGATAAAGATGCTGGTATTATTATTGGAGGTGGTTATGACAAATCTGTTGGTTACTTTATTGAGCCTACAGTAATTGTTGCAAAATCGCCAACATTTGCTACAATGACCACTGAGTTATTTGGCCCAGTAATGACCATTTATGTTTATGAAGATGCAGAGTGGGAAGCTTCCTTAAAATTAGTTGATGAATCTACTGAATATGCATTAACAGGTGCAGTATTCTCTACTGATAGATATATTGTTGAAAAAGCGTCTAAAGCTTTAGAAAATGCAGCAGGAAACTTTTATATAAACGATAAACCAACAGGAGCAGTTGTAGGTCAGCAACCATTTGGAGGAGCTAGAGCTTCTGGTACAAATGACAAAGCTGGTTCTGCTCAAAACTTATTAAGGTGGACATCTGTAAGATTGATAAAAGAAACTTTTGTAACTCCACAAGATTATAAATATCCTTTTTTAGGATAGTATCAATTATAAAAATTATTTTTAAAACGCATCAAAATCTGATGCGTTTTTTCGTTTACAAAAAATGCTATTTTAATTTTTATAAATCAAAAAAATAGAAATTGTATCTTTATAGGGAATCAATATAAATACTATGCAATCATTTTTAAAAAACAGTACTATTCTATTCTTGCTGCTTGTTACAAGTTTAACAATAGCTCAAGAAACAAGATTACTTCGTCAGCCTACAATACAAGGCAATCAAGTAGCTTTTGCTTATGGAGGAGATCTTTGGACAACCAATTTATCTGACAATCTCACAATCAGATTAACAAGTACACCTGCAATGGAAAGTAATCCTCATATTTCTCCTGATGGAAAATGGGTTGCTTTTACCTCAAACCGTTCAGGCTCATCAGCAGTTTATATGGTTTCAATTAGTGGCGGAGAAGCAAAAAGATTAACCTGGCATACAAGTTCTGATTTGGCTAGAGGTTGGACAAATGATGGGAAACACGTTTTGTTTGCGTCAAATAGAGATACTGCTCCAAGTTCATTTAATAGATTGTATACAGTTTCTGTAAATGGTGGCCCAGTAACAAAACTATTTGAACAATGGGCAACTTCTGGTTCTTACGCACCTAATGGAAAGCAAATAGTTATCGATAAAATGAGACGTTGGGATGAAGAATGGAGAGATTATAGAGGAGGCCAGAACACACCTTTAATTATTGTTGATTTAGCCACTTTAAATGAAACGCTATTGCCTAATAATAAAACCACAGATAAATATCCTGTTTGGAATGGAGATCTGGTTTATTTCTTATCAGACAGAACGCATACTTCAAATGTTTGGTCTTACAATACCAAAACAAAAGCAGTAAAACAAATCACAAATTTTAAAGGAACTGCTGTTAAGTATTTAAGTGGTTCTAAAAATCATTTAATATTTGAGCAAGATGGGTATTTGCACACTTTAGATGTAAAAAACAACAAAACAAACCGTTTAAAAATTGCTGTAAAAGGTGATTTTCCTTGGACAGCTGAAAAATGGGTAAATGTAAATACCAATGTAGATTATGCAAATATTTCTCCTAATGGCAAAAGAGTTGTAATGGCTTCACGTGGAGATATTTTTACGGCTCCAGTTGAATTTGGAGATTCAAGAAATATTACTAAAAGTTCTGGAGCTGCAGATAGAGCGCCTATTTGGTCGCCAAAAGGAGATAAAATTGCTTGGTTTTCTGATGCTGATGGAAAAGGATATGCTTTACACTTAAACAATCAAGATGGTACAGATAAAACAACAATAATTTCGATTGGAGAATCTAAAATGGCTTGGGAACCCACTTGGTCTCCAGATGGAAAACACATCGCTTTTGTAGATGATGATACACGAATTAGAATCATCAATCTTGAAAAACAGTCTATTAAAACTATTGATAATGCAGGGACCAATATAGAACGTGGACGAATGGGAATTACTTGGTCTCCTGATTCTAATTGGCTTGCTTACGCTAAAGCTGGCGACAATAATTTAAAACAACTAATGATTTGGTCTTTAGCATCAAATAAAATTACTGCAATTACAGATCCTTTTGCAGATTCATTTTCTCCTGCTTGGGATTTAGATCACAAACATTTATACTTTTTAGCAAGTACAGATGTAGCTTTACGCTCTGGATGGGCAAATACAAGTTCTATGACAGCAAAACCAAATTATGCTGCCTATGTTATTAATTTAACTAAAAAAGATGATTCGCCTTTTAAACCTAAAAGCGACGAAGAAGAAGTGAAAGAAGAAAAAACTGACGATAAAAAAGAGAAGAAAGACGATAAAAAGAAGGATGATAATAAAAAGCCAGATGCTAAAAAGGATAAAAAAGTAGTTATTGATTTTGAAGGAATTTCGCGCAGAATTATGGCTTTACCTTTAAAAGGGAACTACAGAAGTATTGTATCTGGGCCAAGTGGTTTTATGTTTATTACAGAAGGATCAACTGTTCATAAGTTCGATTTAAAAAAACTGGAAGCAAAAGAATTCGGAAAAGATTTGAGTATTTATGGAGTTTCTCCAAATGGAAAACACATAATTGTAAAAGCTGGGAGAAATTGGAAGGTTGCAAATGCTTCTGGGGCAAATGCTAAAAGTGCTAAAACCTTAAAATTAGATTTTAATATAAAGCTAAACCGAATTAGTGAATGGAATCAAATTTTTGAAGAAGCTTGGAGATATGAACGTGATTATTTTTACGATCCAGGAATGCATGGTAGAGATTGGAATAAAGTGTATAAACGTTACGCGCCTTTAGTTCCCTTTGTAAAGCACAGAGCAGATTTAAACTATATTTTAGATCAAGTAAATGGCGAATTATCTGTAGGACATAGTTTTGTAAGAGGTGGCGATTTCCCTACTATTGAAAGAGCCAAAGGTGGTTTATTAGGTGCAGATTTTACAGCGAGACAAGGGAAATGGCAAATACAAAGAATTTATACTTCTGAAGCATGGAATCCAGGGTTAAATGGTCCTTTAGATCAACCTGGAATGAAAATTAAAGCAGGGCATTATTTAGTTGGCATTAACAACGAAGAAATTTCTGACAAAGACAATATCTATAAATATTTAGAAGGAACTTCAGGGAAACAAACCACTTTACACATCAATACTAAACCCTCTTTTGAAGGAGCTTGGAAAGAAATTGTAAAACCAATTAGAAGCGAAAATTCTTTACGCCAAAGAACTTGGGTAGAAGACAATAGAAGAATGGTAGATAAACTTTCTAATGGAAAACTAGGTTATATTTGGGTTCCAAATACTGGAGGGCCAGGTTTTGTGTCTTTCAATAGGTATTATTTTGCACAACAACATAAAGAAGGTGCTGTTATTGATGAACGTTTTAATGGTGGTGGATTGTTAGATGATTATATGGTCGATTTAATGACTCGTAAACCTAGAGCAGCTTTAACCAACGAAGTGCCAAATGGAAAACCAATGCGTTTACCTGCAGGAATTATGGGCCCAAAAGTATTATTGATAAATGAGCTAGCTGGTTCTGGAGGAGATTTTTTTCCTTGGGTTTTTAGACAACAAAAAGCAGGTTTGTTAATTGGTGCTACAACTTGGGGTGGATTGGTAAAATCGTCTACACATTATAGAATGATAGATGGTGGCTCTTTAACTGCACCAGACAATGCTGTTTTTGATCCTGCAACAAATACTTGGGTTGCAGAAAATAAAGGAGTTGCTCCAGATATTGCTGTTAGACAAGATGCAATTTCTTTAGAAAAAGGTGGAGATCCTCAATTAGAACGAGCAGTAAAAGAATTGTTATCTCAATTAAAAAGTAAGAAGCAAATTACTCCTCCTCCATTTCCTAGACCAACTCAAGGGAATTAAAAAGCTGTATTATTGATATCCTTTTTAGGAAAGTAAATAAGACGTTTAAAAAAGCCTCATCAATTTATTTTGATGAGGCTTTTTTATGCTTTTAAATAAGATTAATTTACGGTAAAACTCCAAATTTGCCCAATAGATTTTGCCCCATTTTGGTCTTTTACATCTACTCTCCAAGAGTAGGTTTTTCCAGATTCTACAGCAATTGTATATGATTTTGTAGGTATAGCATCGTCCATTAAAGCTAGAGTATCGTTTTCTCCAAAAAACACCTCGTAAGTTAAAATGTCTTCAATATTCGCGTCTCCTGCATCCCAAGTTAAACTTAGCGAACCAGCATCAACTTGACTTTCATTTTCTGGAGTTAAAAGTGCGGCAGTAAAAGGTACATAATTTGAAACTGATTCACCTTTTGTGTAAAAAGCATATATTTCAGATTCAGAGCCTTGATTGTTGATTACATCTAAAGCATCTACTTTCCAATAATAAGCCGTTTCTTTTTCTAATTCTATAGTAACTTGACGATTAGAAATTGTTCTATTTTCTACAATACTTGTTAACGCTCTGTCTTTTGCAACGATAATGTTGTACTCAATTTTATCATTTTCAGGATCTATTGCTGCACCCCAATTAAACCCAATAGTATTGTCTATACACAATAAATTTTCTGATGGATAAATTAAGGCAACAACACTTGGTGGCTGGTTAGTTTCTTTCTTTGAACATTGCATATTTGATAGACTAAAACTAACAAAAACAACAATAATTATTAACTTTCTCATTGTTTTAATATTTTAATTGGTTTAGAATCTTGAATAGATAATTTTAAAATATAGATTCCTTTTGCAAAATTACTAAAAGGAATTTTTATTTTATCAGCTATAATTTTTGAATCTTGTTTATAAATAAGTTTACCTGTGATGTCAAAAATTGCAGCTTGAATCCTTTCATTGCTTAAGCTCGCTGATAATTGAATTTCTATAAAATCTTTTACAGGGTTTTGAACTAAAGTGATTCGTTTTGTGGGATTATTTATGGACAGTAAATCGTTAATATTTTTCTCAAAAACACCTTCACAATCTTTAGATGTTTTTACTTTCAGTATTCCAGTTCCATTAATATTTAAATCAAAATTATAGTTGCTAGACACTCCGACTAAATTATCATTTAAAAAGACTTCAAAAGGAGGCGAACCTTGAGAAATTTCAAAAGAAAATAGATTAGAATTATTTTCGGTAGCTACTTTTAAACTAATTTGTTGCGCAGGTTCTATAGTAACTTCAAAACAATTTGTTGTATTGAGTGCTATGGCTGTTATACAAACTTCATACTGTCCAGGCGCTAAATCTATTAATTGAAAATTGGTGCTTGTTAAATTTTGTTCAAGATTTGTAGTACCACCTGTTACGTTTAAAGTATAGGTGTAATCTGTATTAATAATATCAACAGTAATAATTCCATCGTTACTATCTTGGCAAGATTCTGAAGTAGTTTGTATCGCAAAATTATTTGCACCTACAGGTTCAATAATCGTTAAGGTATAGTCTTCAGTTTCTCCCCATTCCGTTAAATGGTCAGCATCACAAGCTCCTTCACCAAAGCCGTTATCTGGGTCGTCATATTCTAAAACCACTCGCATTCTTGTGTTTCCAGTTCTTGCGTTATCAGGGATAGTAATATTTAATGTGGCCGTAGCAATATCTTCTGTTCTTGAACCTAAATCATATCTTTCAGTATTTAAATCAAATTCAAAATCTTGGTTCCAATCGATAAATACGTAGCAATGGTCTTGATACCCACCAGTATCAAATGTTACACTAATTTGTTTTTGTTGTCCTTTAAAAAGTAATGTACTTATTGATGTGAAATCCTGGTATCCATCTTCAGTATCATTATCAGAATCGTTATCAATAACACCAAAAGTTACGTTTGATATATATTCTGAGCCATTAGTTTCATCTGTAAATGTGGAGGAGCAATAAACACCCTGCTTTGTTGTAAAACTAAATGTTTCAGAAAAATTACCTGTACCACATTTGTTCTTAGGCTTTACTCTCCAAAAATATTGCGTAAGACTAATAAGATTGGAAGTTGTATTTGAATTGGTTTCAACTGTACTTGAAGAAATAAGATTCGTAAAACTAGCATCAGTAGCAATTTCAACATCATAAGAAGTGGCATTCGTGTCTGCAATCCATTGTAATACTTCTGTTAAGTTTACATTAGTATTTCCATTAGCAGGTGAGCTAAGTGTTAATAAGCCAAATTCTGATGAAACTAGTTTAAAATCTAATTTTAAATTTTGTGTAACTGAAGTTGACGTGGCTACAACATCAATTTCATAATCTTCTACTATTTTATTGTCTAAATTAGATATGGTCATTGTTACAGCGCCATCAGCATTTATTGTTGATGCACTAAATGTAACATCGGCGCCAGTTGGTTGGCCTGAAGCAGATAGGGTTACAGTTTCAGAAAAACCATTTATAAAATCGAAATTTAAATTATAAGTTACAGTTTCGTTTCCTGAATTACAGGCCGTTTGTAAACCATCTGAATTACTTATAACAAATGTAGGGCCAGTAGAGTTGATGATGAAATTGGTAGTGTTTACATTATAAAATATATGATCAGCAGCCTCTATCATAATTCTAGCTGAGGTTGTTGGGTTATCTGGAATTAAAATAGCTTCTGTACCATCATTAGGCGTGTTAGATTTTATAGTGATAGGAAAAGTAACACCACCATCTATAGATAGTTTAATGTTTACCAAAGCACAATTAATTGGTGCTGTATCTGTTTCGCCTTTATTCCAGGTAATGGTTTGTGTAGAACCCGTATCCCAAGAAACAGAAGAGTTGGGAGTAGCAACTGAAAATGGAGTTGCGTCGATAACATCAATCTTCGTGTCATCTCTAGCCGTGCTTCCTCCGCCAGAATTGTTATCTCTTACCGTAAAAGAAAAATTAAGTTCTCGAGCCACTGAGGGTAAAACTTCCCATGTTGATGATGTGTTGCCAGATACAATAGTCGTTAAATCTGGAAAATATCTTACAGGAACACTTTTAGAGGGTAAAGATCTAAATATTGGGCCTTGTGCATTTGTAGCTAAAGGTGGCATTGTACCGATTTCACTATCTATCTGTTCCCAATTATAGGTTAATGAATTTGTGCCATCTGCATCTGTTGCTGTTCCTGTTAATTTAAAAGGCGTAGCTTTCGGAATTGAAAAATCAGCACCTGCATCTGCGGTTGGTGTAGCATTGTTTGTATCTGATAATGTAGCACAACTAGCAGAAGTTGCTAAAAGGTTTAACATTTGTGCTATACTTACAGCATGAAAATAATCATCGCTATTTCCACTTGGATTGCCAGATTGAACATTAGGTGAGCAAATACCCGCATAGCCCATAATTGTTGAGCCACTACCTGGTTCTACAGCAGTTGTGTTGGTTCTGTTACAATCATTATTTTGTGTGTGGGTTGCACCAAATTGATGCCCTAATTCATGAATAACCAAATCGATATCATAAGCATCTCCAACTGGAGATCCTAACCCTGTTACACCTCTGGCTTTTTGGTTCGGAATACAGGCACTCCCCAAAACAGCAACACCCGACAAACTTCCTCCAGATGTACTAAACACATGGCCAATATCATAATTTGCACTACCTATAGTTGCGTCGCAAATAGATTGGTTTTCACCTAATAATGTGTCAGGATTATCATCCGACATTCCGTCTGTATTTGGGTCTAAAAAAATAAGCTCATCATTATTGCTAACTAATTCAAGTTTTATGGCTATTTCTCTTTCAAAAACACCATTAATTCTAGTCATAGACGTATTCATTGCCGATAAAATCGATGCTTTCTTTTCCGATTCTGTAGCCGTATCTGCAATATTTTGTTGATCTGGGCCTAAATGAAATTGGGCATATTCTCCAGTACAAGCCAAAGCCATTCTAAAAGTTCTTAGTTTACCATCATTTGTTTTTTGTTGAAAACCAGCGGTAGAAAAATCGTTTTTACTATTTGATGTTACCATACATTTAAAATCTTCATCAGCTTTTGGTAAACTACTTCTCTTATAAACAATATAATCTGTATTATCTCTAGAATATGGGTCTATATATAAAGTAGATGCATGTCCTGAAAATATAACAGCATGAAAACCATCTGTGCCAAAACTAATTTTTGCAGTTTTTGTAAGGTCGTCTAAACTTTGTGCATTAAATGATTTAATATTTGGGTATTTTGCTTGCAGTACTTTATCAAAATTTGAGGTTTCTTTAATTTTGAATCTTGTTAAATTACCATTTGCATCCGGTAATTCTATAAAATGCTCTTTAGAAGTTTTACTTTGGATGCTCGACTTTAAAACTTCTTCGTCTAAACTTAAGATTTTATAATTGGAAGGAAAGTTTTTCTTTTGATAAATTTCTTTCTTTTGTAATAAATTGGTGGATGCTTGCCGCTTAGTCCAGATTTTTTGGGAATACGAAACATATTGCCCAAAACATACCAATCCTAAAAATAGAAATAGGGATAATTTGTTTTTCATAAAAGCGTATTTAAATACAATTGTGACGTTCAAATATAATGAATTATTTACCTTTGTAACTGAAATTATGAATAGAAATATACTATTAAAAGACCTCTCTTTTAAAGATTATAAAGAAACTTGGGATTATCAATCTGAGTTGTTGCAAGAAATTGTTGATGTTAAAATCAGCAATAGAAGAAATGACCAAAAAGAAATAACAAAAAATCATTTTTTATTTGTAGAGCACCCGCACGTGTATACTTTGGGTAAAAGTGGCGATTTAAGTAATTTACTACTAAACGAAAAGCAGCTTGAACAAAAAGGAGCAACTTTCTACAAAATAAATAGGGGAGGAGACATTACCTATCATGGACCTGGACAAATTGTGGGATATCCTATTTTAGATTTAGAAAATTTTTTTACAGACATTCATAAATATTTACGATTTTTAGAAGAAACTATTATTTTAACCATTGCAGAATACGGTTTAAAAGGAACTAGAAGCGAAGGCGAAACAGGAGTTTGGTTAGATGTTGGTACTCCTTTTGCTCGTAAAATTTGCGCTATGGGAATTCGTTCTTCACGCTGGATAACTATGCACGGTTTTGCATTAAATGCAAATGTAAATTTAGGTTATTTTGATAATATAATTCCTTGTGGTATTCGTGGGAAAGCTGTGACTTCTATGGAAGCAGAGTTAGGTGAAAAAGTAAATTTAGAAGAAGTGAAAGCAAAGATTTTAAAACATTTTAAAAACCTTTTTGAGGTGGATGAGTTTGTTGTTAGTTAGTCATTGCGAGTTTACGAAGCAATCTGTCTTTTTAAAACTTACAGATTACTTCACTGTGGTTCGTAATGAATTAAAGCTTTATTTTTCCTCATTAAAATACACTTTATAAAACTTCATTTTTTTCTCTTCATCATACCCTCTTTCTAAATATTCTGAGGCAGCATCTGGAGCATCAACATCGAGTTTTATGCTAATGTTTGTGTCTAATTTAATTTCTGTTTTTAGCTTGCTTTTTTCTTTCTTTAAAACGACACCAGAAACGTCAAAATTATTTCTAATTAAAACATCGTTTAAGGTTTCATAATGTTTTTTATAATCTTCGAATAAATCTTTATGTTTGTCTTCTTCGAAAATTTCATCTTTAAATTCGTGGTAATCTACAGCTTCGTGTTCTTTAAAATAATCAACCGTATTTGCTAAAAAATTTCCTTGTTCATGTTTGCCGAATTCGGGTTTAATTACTTCTTCAGAAAACTCTTTACACAACTCTAAATAGTTTTTAGTGTGCGAATTGTAATCATCAGCTAATTTTACGGCTAAGAAATTTTTAATCCAATATTGGGCGTCATAATTATTATTATCCACAGAAAAAACGACGGTACCTTCGGTATCAGCAGTATTTAAAATTAAACACCCTTTGTCTATTTTTTTGGTTGATATTCCTTTTTGAACCACAACATCAAAACTTTCATTATCATCAAGATAAGTCTGAAAGAAATCGACTTTGTTTTCGATTTTAAAAATACCAATAGCCTCTGTTAAAACGTCTTTATATTCGATACCTTCTATAAAAACAACAATTACATCTCCAGTTTTTATTTGTGCAGAATTCGATTGTTCGTATAAATGATTTACAACATTTTTAGAGTATTCTACAAAAGTGTTTTCATCTTTAAAAATTTCTGAAGCATAGTTGTTCAGTTCATTTAAGCGAACATCTGCGTGATGAGAAAAACGATAGCTTTGGGTTAAACTGCCAAATGGTTTTAACAAAAAGTTTTTCATTAAATCGTAACTTTCTTGATCAAAACGAATTAAATCTTCAGAAAGCGCATTGTGGCCACTATTGAATTTATTGGCTACTTTGTGTAAGATACATTTGGTGATTTCGGCTCTGGTTTTTTTAATCATCATTTAAAAATTTGGAGCGTAAAAATAGAGAAAGTTTATCTGGATTATTCTATAAAGTTGGCAAAAAAGTTTAGCCCTGATTGAACGACTTGTTTGAGCTCTCACGCTTTTGGGCGTGAAGCGAGTAGTGAAAGCAGGAAATAGCTTCTTAAAAAATTAAATCTTTAACTTTAATTGTTCTGGCAATAATTTAAAAGTTTTTCTGTGATGCGCTGTAGCACCAAATTCGCGAATGGCATTTCGATGTTCTTTGGTTGGGTAGCCTTTGTTTTTTTGCCAATTATACATTGGAAACTCTTCATGAATTTTAACCATATATTCATCTCTATAGGTTTTTGCTAAAACAGAAGCAGCAGCAATGCTTTGAAATTTAGCATCGCCTTTAACGATCGTTTCATGCGGAATTTCTTTGTATTTTCTAAATTTATTGCCGTCAATAATAATAAATTCTGGTGTAATATTTAGCGCGTCGATAGCTCTATGCATCCCTGTAATTGAAGCTTGTAACACATTAATTTTATCTACTTCTTGTTGCCAAACAAAAGATACTCCAAAAGCAAGTGCATTTTCTTCGATAAATGGTCTTAATTCAGCTCGTTTTTTTTCTGAGATTTGTTTAGAATCGTTTAAAAAAGGATGTGAAAAATCTTCGGGTAAAATAACAGCGGCAGCAACAACTGGGCCGCATAAACAGCCTCTGCCAGCTTCGTCTGTGCCAGCTTCTAAAGGAAAACCGCTAAAATTAAGTTGTAACATAGTACAAAGAAAAGAAAACTTTTCTTTCAGATTTCATTTTAGGGTGATAATATATGCTGTTAATTAACAGATTTCAGCATAATTATTAACGATTCTTTTCGTTTTATTATTTTACATTTGTCGTTCTTAAAATTATGATGTACAAAAAGATATTTTTTCTGGTTTTTTTTACTTTATGCTGTTACAGTAGCCTTTTTTCGCAAGCAATTAGAAGCAGAACAGGAGTTGGTGATTTAAGTTCATCTCAAGGAGATTCAATACCATCTATAGAAACTAAAGTAATTTTATCGGGGAAAACAAAGTACACAGATTATAAGATTTTTTCACATAAAAGAGATACTTCTTATATAGATACTACACTTACTTTACAAAAAGAATACAAATTTAATTATCTAAGAAAAGATAATTTTGAGTTTTTAGAGTTTCATAATCAAGGGCAAACCCATAATAATTTAGGCTATCGTTTTGATAATTTAAGTCAGTTTCCAGATATTGGTTACCGTGCAAAACAAGTCAGTTATTTAGAGATTGACGATATTAAATATTACGAAGTACCTACGCCAACCACAGAAATTTTATACAGAACGGGCCTACAACAAGGGCAAGTTGTTGATGCTCTTTTTACATTAAATTTTTCTGAAAGATTAAATGTTTCTTTGTCTTACAAAGGATTACGTTCTTTAGGCGCGTACAGAAGAGCCTTGGTAAGTAATGGTAATTTTAGAGGTGCTTTTCATTACAGAACAAAAGAAAATCAGTATGAAATAAGAGGGCATTTAACAAGTCAAGATTTTTTTCATCAAGAAAGTGGCGGATTAACCCCAGAGATGCTCGAAAACTTTATAAATGAAGATGAGAATTATAATCAACGTTCTCGATTTGATGTAAACTTATCAGATGCAGAAAGTCAGTTTGATGGGAGTAGAGTATACTTAGAACATAGTTATAAGCTGATTTCTAGTAAGGATACACTAAATGATCAAGATTTTAGCAATTTAAAAGTTGGTCATATTTTTACAAATGAAACTAAAAGTTACAGATTTGATCAAAACACAACTACAACTGCAATTTTTGGAACATCAAATGCAATTTCAGGTTTAGATAATGCTGCTGAAAGTAAAATTACAAATAACGAAGTGAACTTAGAATTTAACTCAAAATACGTTTTAGGGAAGTTTAAAGCAAAAGCAAATGTAACTAGTTATTCTTATGGATATGATACTATTTTGAATAGTAATAGTACTATTAATAAGCTAAAATTGGCGGGGAATGCCATTTCTTTTGGTGCAGATTGGAATGCCAAGATTAAAAACTTTCAATTAAATGCAGATGCTTCTGTAACGCCTGGCGCTGGCAGATTATCTGGAAATTACTTAAAAGGCGAAGCTGTTTATGAAAAAGATAGCGTATTTGGGTTAAGAGGTAGTTTATTAATTAGCTCTAAATCGCCTAATTTTAATACACTTTTGCATCAAAGTGGTTATGACGATTATAACTGGCAAAACGATGCCTTTAGTAATGTTAATACAAGAGATTTAGGATTTGCGTTTACGTCTAAATGGATAAATGCAGATTTGAATTTTACAAATATTGATAACTACACCTATTTTAATGAAAATAACCTGCCGCAACAATTTGATAATCAGATTACCTATTTAAAAGTTAAAGCAAATAAGGAATTCAAATTATGGAAATTTGCCTTAGATAATACGGTAATGTATCAAAATGTAAGTAGTGGAAGTTCGGTGTTTAGAGTACCTGAATTTGTAACTAGAAACACGTTTTATTATACTGATGATTGGTTTGAAGGTAAACCAATGTTGGTAAATATAGGAGTAACCTTTAAGTATTTTACGCAATATTATGCAAATGCATACAACCCTTTATTAGCCGAATTTACTTTACAGAACACAGAAGAAATTGGGTTTCCAACTTTTGATGTGTTTTTTAATGCCAGAGTGCGCAGAACACGTATGTATTTTAAGATTGATAATGTAACTTCTTCTTTTTCTAAAAAGAACTATTTTTCAGCTCCTAATTATCCTTATCGAGATTTTACCATTCGTTTTGGTTTGGTTTGGAATTGGTTTATATAGGAGCCCATCCTAAATCCTTCCCAAAGGGAAGGACTTTTAGCAAGTTTGTGAAAATATGGAAATAGCCTTGTTTTTTGTTTTTATATGTATTTTATGGATATTTAGTGTCTACTTGCTATCCTATTGGAAATATGTGTATTGGTATGCTTTTTTTAATATTATACTCATTGTCATTTATTTTTCCGTAAATATTTTAGGAAAAGATTATTTTTGGGGTCATGATGAATATGGTTTAGGAGTGTTTTTTAGGTTGATGATAAGTGTTGTTTTTCATACGATACTTGGCTTTATCTTTTCAATCTACAAAAGCTATACACTTAGGGAAAATGAAAAATCAATTGAAAAATAACTGGAAACTCTTTTTACTGGCAAGCTTAACATTAGGTTTAGCGCCTTTTAACCCGCCACACATTTGGGGTAAAATTCAATGGATTTTAGGAGGAAATGCTTTTGCCGAACAAGATGCTATGCAAGGCCAAGATTGGTTTGATGTGTTGTTGCATGGAACGCCCTGGGTTTTATTGTTAATTTCAGGTGTTTTACATCTTTTTACATTAACGAAAAAAAAGAATTCTAAATCATTACATTCAAACAAATAACTTTATGGTATTATAACGATTTAACCAAAAAAAAGATTTTATTTAGCAGATGAAATTTTTGATTTAAAACAAATGTTAAAATATATTTTTACAGTTATTTTGTTATTATTTACTTTTCTTATAACTGCTCAAAAAACCATCACCATTACAGGACAAATAGTAGATAAAGAAACCCAGGAAATAGTGCCTTTCGTGTCTATTTCTGTAAATGATGAAAGCACTAATACTATAATTACAGGTGCTATTTCTGATGATAATGGGCGTTTTGAAATAAAAAACCTTGCCACAGGAAAATACAGCGTTGTTATTTCTTATTTAGGCTATCAAACCGAAAACCGAAAAGTGAGTTCTGGTGGATTAAATCCTATTTTCGATTTAGGGAGAATTGAATTACAAACAACCTCAGAATCTTTGAATGAAATAACCATTGAAGCAAAAAGAGCTGCTGTAAATGCTGCTTTAGCTAAAAAATCATTCAGTTTAACAGATAACGTGGCACAAGCTGGTGGCTCTGTAATGGATGCTATGAAAACTATGCCCGGTGTTGCTTTTGATCAAGACGGAAAAGTAATTTTACGTGGCAGTGATAAAGTAGTGGTTTTAATTGACGGAAAACAATCGAGTATTACAGGTTTTGGAAATCAAAAAGGACTGAGTAATATTCCTGCATCCAATATTGAACGTATCGAAATTATTAACAATCCTTCTGCAAAATATGATGCCAACGGATTTGCGGGTATTGTAAACATCATCTACAAAAAAGAGAAACAAACCGGATTAAATGGTGATGTTGGGTTGTCTTTTGGGTTGGGTGCTTTGTCTAAAAGAAAAGCAGATAATCCAACAGATTTGGGCAGTTATGCTGTGAATCCGAAATTAATTCCGAGTTTAAATTTAAACTATAGAACGAAAAAACTGAATTATTTTTTACAATCAGAATTCATTCTTCAAGAAGCATTACCCAACAACGAATTTACTACCAGAAATTATGATGATGGTAGAAATATTAGTTCTCAAGTTCCAGAAAACAGAAGGCAATTTCGTTCTATTATTACAGGTGGAATGGATTGGGAAATCAGTGATAATGATGCATTAACCATTGCTGCTATGTTTGATAGAGAAAAACACATCGATACGTCTCAAGTGGCTTTTATCAACCTAAATAATAATATCCGTAATCGTTTGTATACTTGGAAAGAAGAAGAAATTACGAGTTATATAAATGCGTCTGTAAACTATACACATAATTTTGGACAAGCTGGTCATTCGCTTTCAGCAAACGCACAATATACAAGAGGTTTAGAGGATGAAAGTTATTTTTTAAATGATAGTTCTGCTGTTAGAATAGGTAGAGATATGACCAATATTCGTGCTATCGAACACACCACAAGTTTGTCTACAGATTATACAAGAGCGTTAAGTAATGGCCGTTTAGAAGTGGGTGCAAAAGCAAGATTTAGAAATTTACCTGTTGAGTATACTATAAATCGTGGAAATGAATCTATTATTTATCCAGATTTGGGAGATTTTTCTACTTGGAAAGAAAACCTATACGCGTTCTATGGAAATTACTTGTTAGAAAAGGAATATTTTGATGTTGAAGCTGGTTTAAGAGCAGAACAAACCGATGTTTCCTACGATTTAGATCCTGTAAATGCCTATTATGCCACAAATGATTCATATGATTATTTTGAGCTTTTTCCAAGTGTTCGTTTTACGTTTAAAATAAATGATAAAAATAAACTTTCTGTATTTTACAATCGTAGAATAGACAGACCAGGAGAACCGGAATTGCGTGTTTTTCCAAAATATGATGACCCAGAATTGTTAAAAGTAGGTAATCCGTATTTGCGTCCGCAGTTTACCAATAGTGTAGAAGCTGCGCATCGTTATAATTGGGGTTCTGGTTCGTTATTTTCGGCTGTGTATTACAGACAAATATCAGGGGCATATCAACGTGTTTTTAGTATTGATACTAGCAATCCTGATTACGATATTGTGAATAGAATTTATGAAAATACAGGAGAAAGCACCAATGCAGGAATTGAAATTTTATTTAGTCAAGATATTACCGAAAATTGGAAGTTGATTGCGAGTACAAACATCTATCAAAATAATATTGATGCGTATCAAGGTACATTATTGTTTCCTTTTGTACGTAATTTTACCATAGAAAAAACCTCAGATACTGCTGGCGATTTTAAACTTACCAATTCGTTTATGCTTCCTTTAGCTATTGAGGCTCAGGTTACGGGTTTGTATTATTCAGCAAGAAATATGCCTCAAGGAGATCAATTAGCACGCTCTTCTGTAGATTTTGGATTAAAGAAATCTATTTGGAATAAAAAAGGAGAAGTCACACTATCTGCAAGTGATTTATTTAACAATTTTGGATTAAGACAACGTATTAATGGCGATGGTTTTACAGCGCTGTATGAAAATAATTTTGAAACACAAATTGTACGTTTAGGAATGAAGTATAAATTTTAAGCAATTAGTTACATTAAAAAAAATAATCTTTCTTTTCGTAAAAATTTCTGAGATAATCTTAAAAATTAAATTTATTAAAATACTAGTATTATTTAGTAAAAAGACTTTAGAATGCTATTCTTATAAGGATAAATTTAATTAAAAATCCAACAAATTACAAAAGTGAATATGCTTAAATTTGTATAAACAAATACGACAAGTCGTCTGTTATAAATTCGTCAAAACGGGTTGTTAATGAGTATAAATAAAATTTAAAATGGGTGTATCCAATAAAATTCCAGAAGTTTCTTTTTTAAAGTTTCTAAAGCATGCCAATGCTATTTTAAAAAATCCTTTACCTTTTCATGCAAAAAACTTTGATACTTTAGGAGATATTTTTCGTTTAAAAATTGGTTTTGGAAAATCTGTTTTGTTTTGCAGAGATGCTGGACTTTTACAACATGCGCTTCAAAAAAATCAAAAGAATTATACCAAATCTTATATCCAAACTAAAGATTTGGCAAAATATGTTGGCAAAGGATTGTTAACTGCTGAGGGAAAACATTGGCAAAAACAACGAAAATTAATTCAGCCTTCTTTTCATAAAAGTCAACTTAAGCTGTTGGTGGATACTATTCAAAAAACCATTTTAGCAGAATTAAAAAATATCAAAACAGGAAAACCAATGGATGTTTTTCCTGTTTTTAATGATTTGGCTTTTCAAACTGTTATCAAATCAATTTTCAATATAAACATTTCTGATGCTGATATTGATTCATTGCAATACACTACAGAAGCTACTCAAAAAATGTTGGTGCAAGAACTCAGACAACCTTTTTTGGTTTGGTGGTTTAACCTTTCAGGAAAAACGAAAAAGCATTTAGACTTGACTCAAAATTCGAGAACAATTTTAAAAAGATTGGTGGAAGAAAGAAAACAAAGCAATGGAGATCATCATGATTTATTGGACATGCTTTTAAGTGCCAAATATGAGGATGGTTCTAGCATGGGTGAAAATCAATTGGTAGATGAAATATTGATTTTGTTTGCAGCGGGTCATGAAACAACTTCAAATGCACTTACTTTTACCTGCGAATTGTTGGCTCGAAATCCTGCAGCACAATCAAAAATAGCATCTGAAATCAAAAAAATAAAAAGTGAATCTTCAGATTGTATGCATTGGATAAAAAATGCTAGTTATACAAAATTAGTTATTGAAGAAGCCATGCGTTTGTTTCCTCCAGCCTATTTTATGGACCGTGTAAATATTGAGGAAGACACTTACAACGGAATTATTTTACCCAAAGGCTCGAATTTGTTGTTTTCAATTTATGAAATTCATCGTCATTCAGATTTTTGGAAACAACCAAATGAATTTATTCCTGAGCGTTTTTTAGATGAAAATATCAAATTCTCAAAAAATTACTTCCCTTTTGGAGCAGGACCTAGAATGTGCAT